>Ga0182738_1002135_pt1 | contig 23783 bp, 19 predicted proteins | sample eDN5th30CBELigMG_FD_128876 | JGI IMG/M metagenome (GOLD analysis project Ga0182738, IMG submission 128876) | Enriched Miracle-Growth compost microbial communities from Emeryville, California, USA - eDNA 5th pass 30_C BE-Lig MG (version 2)... ...
GCGCCAGCAGCGTGCCGACGGCGACGGCGCTGCCCTGCATGTCCTCGTGCATGCTGTACATGCCCTTGTGTGATTTGAGATTGATGCCGCCGGTATCGAAACAGATGCCTTTGCCGACGAGTGCCAGTCGCGGTATCGCGCCGCGCCGCTTCGTCGCCCGATAGCGTAGTCGCACGATGCCAGCGGCACGATGCGAATTGGCACGCGCCACGGCGAGGAATGCACCAGCACCCAATCGCTTGAGCGCCGCTTCATCGAAGAAGCGTAGGTCCCATCGGTGTTGTCGTGCCAGCGTGGTGAGCGCACGACGATAGTTGCTGCTGTTGAGAACGTTCGGCGGCAAAGTCGTGAGCCAGCGGGCGAGGTGATTGCCCGCGTCGATGGCGAGGCAGCGCTCGACGTTCACTTTGGCGCCGGTACCCAGGAGTGTTATCGCACGCAACACTCGCGGGCGCGCGGGTTTGGATTTCATCGTCGGCATGGCCGCTGAGCCGGCAAGGGCGGCGGCGACCATTGCTTCGAGTATTGCGCCCGACTGAGCAGCGTCGATCCCGTGAGTGGTGAACAGCAGGCGCGAGGGCGCGGAGCTGGCGAGTTCTTTCCATACCTTGTTTGCCAGCGACAAACGTTCGAACGCTGATGTCTCCTTACGCACGAACACGACGACGAGCGGGATCGAATCCGTCGTTACGCGCGCGCTCAACATGCTTAGGCCGCTGCGCGGATGCGTTTTCTCGAACAGGCGCTGCAGCGTCGCGCCGCAGGGCAATTCGCTCAGGCTGGCCGGAATGTGCTCTCGATCACAAATGACGACGGCAGCATCGTGCGCACGCAGGCTGCGTTCGTTGAAGCTCGAACGTCGTTGTTCAATCCGTATGTTGCGCTGTGCAGGAAGCAGTTCCACGAGGTTGGTTTCCTTGACGCCCAAAATGCAAACTCCGATGATACGTGGGCTCTTTCTCCAGTAGCAGTCAGCATGTCCGAACCTTCCCGCTTCGACGATCTGGATCCCCAAGAAACCAAGGAATGGCTGGAGTCGATCGACTCGGTTCTGAAGACTCACGGCGCGCAGCGTGCGCATTTCTTGTTGGAACGTCTGATCGATTATTCGCGCCGTTCCGGCGCCTATCTGCCGTTCAAGCCGAACACGGCGTACGTCAATACGATCTCCGGTGGTCAGGAAAAAGACTATCCGGGTGACCGCACCATCGAGCGGCGGCTCGAGGCGTACATCCGCTGGAACGCGATGGCGATGGTGGTCAGGGCCAATCGCCGCAGTTCCGAGTACGGCGGCCACATCGCCACCTACGCCTCGGCGGCCACGCTGTATGAAGTCGGTTTCAACCATTTCTGGCGCGCGCCGTCCGAGACGCATCCGGGCGACATGATCTACATCCAGGGTCACGCTTCTCCGGGCATTTACGCGCGGGCCTATCTCGAAGGCCGGCTGAGCGACGAGAACCTGCAGTATTTCCGCCAGGAAGTGGCCAGCGATCAGGGCCTGAGCTCCTACCCGCATCCCTGGCTGATGCCGGATTTCTGGCAGTTCCCCACCGTGTCGATGGGCCTGGGGCCGATGATGGCGATCTATCAGGCGCGGTTTCAGCGCTACCTGGAGCATCGCGGCGTGGTGCCGGAGTCGGACCGCAAGGTGTGGGCCTTCCTCGGCGACGGCGAGATGGACGAGCCGGAGTCGATGGGCGCGATCACCATGCCGGTGCGCGAGAAGCTCGACAACCTGGTGTTCGTCATCAACTGCAACCTGCAGCGCCTGGACGGACCGGTGCGCGGCAACGGCAAGATCATCCAGGAGCTGGAGGCCGCCTTCCTCGGCGCCGGCTGGAACGTCATCAAGGTGCTGTGGGGCTCACGCTGGGATCCGCTGCTGGCGCGGGACACCAAGGGCCTGCTGCAGCGTGTGATGGAAGAGTGCGTCGACGGCGAGTACCAGAACTTCAAGGCCAAGGGCGGCGCGTACACGCGCGAGAATTTCTTCGGCAAGTATCCCGAGCTCAAGGAAATGGTCGCCACCATGTCGGACGACGACATCTGGCGCCTGAACCGTGGCGGCCACGACTACAAGAAGGTCTGGAACGCCTATAACGCGGCGACCCAGCACAAGGGCCAGCCGACGGTGATCCTCGCCAAGACGGTGAAGGGCTTCCTGATGGGCCGCTGGGGCGAGAGCCTGAACCCGACCCACCAGCAGAAGAAGCTCGACGACGAGGCGCTCAAGCAGTTCAGCAAGCGCATCTTCATCGATGCCTCCGACGAGGAAGTGGCCAACGCGTCGTTCAAGAAGCCGGCGGACGACAGCCCGGAAATGAAGTATCTGCGCGAGCGTCGCGAGCGGCTCGGCGGCTCGCTGCCGCAACGCCGCCACCAGGCGCCGGCGCTGACGGTGCCGCCGCTGGAGGCGTTCGATTCGCTGCTGCAGTCTTCCGGCGATCGCGAGTTTTCCACCACCATGGCGCTGGTGCGCATCCTGCAGGTGCTGCTGAAGGACAAGAACATCAGCCAGCACGTCGTGCCCATCATCCCGGACGAGGCGCGCACCTTCGGCATGGAAGGCATGTTCCGCCAGATCGGCATCTATTCGTCGATGGGCCAGCTGTACACGCCGCAGGATTCGGACCAGCTGATGTTCTACAAGGAAGACAAGAAGGGCCAGATCCTGGAAGAGGGCATCAACGAGGGCGGCGCGCTGGCCTCGTTCATCGCCGCCGGCACCGCCTACACGAACAACAACGTGAACATGGTGCCGTTCTACATCTTCTATTCCATGTTCGGCTTCCAGCGCGTCGGCGATTTCATCTGGGCGGCCGGCGACAGCCAGGCGCGCGGCTTCCTGGTCGGCGCGACCGCCGGACGCACGACGCTCGCGGGCGAAGGCCTGCAGCACCAGGACGGCCACAGCCACCTGTTGTCTTCGACGGTGCCCAACTGCGTTTCCTACGATCCGACCTTCGCCTATGAGCTGGCGGTCGTGATCCAGGACGGCATGCGCCGCATGTACGCCGAGCAGGAAGACATCTTCTATTACATCACCTGCATGAACGAGAACTACCTGCACCCGGCCATCCCCAAGGGCGCGGAGCAGGGAATCCTCAAGGGCATGTATCTGCTGCAGGCCGGTGGTCGCGGCAAGGTGCGCGTCAACCTGATCGGTGCTGGCACCATCCTGCTCGAAGTCATCAAGGCGGCGGAGATTCTCGAGAAGGACTACGGCGTGCCGGCGGATGTGTTCAGCGCGCCGAGCTTCACTGAGCTGCGTCGCGAGGCGCTCGACGTCGAGCGGACCAACCTCATGCACCCTGACAAGCCCGAGCAGGTGCCGTACGTGCGGCAATGCCTGGGCGATCGCAGCGGGCCGTTCATCGCTGCCTCCGACTACATGAAGACGGTGCCGGACCAGATCCGCCAGTGGGTGCCGGGACGCTACGTGGTGCTGGGCACGGACGGCTACGGCCGCAGCGATTGCCGCGCGCAGCTGCGCCATCACTTCGAGGTCGACGCTGCGCACATCGTGCTGGCCTCGCTCAAGGCGCTCGCCGACGAGGGCAAGCTCGACATGGCGACCGTGAAGGCCTGCATGAAGAAATTCAACATCGATCCGGACAAACCCAATCCGGTGACGCAGTGAGAAGCGCCGCCCGCGGCGGTCAGTGAGCACCATGTCCGAGTCCATCCTCGTTCCCGATCTGGGCGACTTCCACGATGTCGAAGTCATCGATGTGCTGGTCAAGCCCGGCGATACGATCGAAGTCGATACGCCGCTGCTGACGCTGGAAACCGAGAAGGCGACCATGGATGTGCCGTCCACGGGCGCCGGCGTGGTGCAGTCGGTGGCGGTGAAGAAGGGCGACCGGGTATCGAAAGGCAGCCCCATTCTCGCGTTGGAAGCCGGCGCAAAAGCGGCGCCTGCTGCAGCTCCGGCCGAACAGAAAGCGCCTGAAGCACCGAAACCGGCGAGTGCCCCGGTGGCTGCGCCGCCTGCTGAACAACCTCCCGCAGCTGAAGCACGTCCTGCAGCACCTGCCGCTGCGGCTCCGCAGGCGCCAGCTGCTGCGCCTGCCCCTGTCGCTGCAGCGACGATCGACGAAGCCGCGTTCTCTCGTGCGCACGCCAGTCCCTCGGTGCGTCGCTTCGCGCGCGAACTCGGGGTCGATCTCGGACGAGTCAAAGGCACCGGCATCAAGGGCCGCATCACACCGGAAGACGTGAAGGGCTGGGTCAAGCAGGCCCTGGTCTCCGGCACCGCCGGCGGCGCGGCGTTGCCCAAAGTACCGGAAGTCGATTTCTCCAAGTTCGGCGCCATCGAAGTCAAACCGCTGGGCCGGATCCAGAAGATCTCCGGGCCGCGTCTGCAGGCCAGCTGGCTCAACGTGCCGCACGTGTGGCAGATGGACGAAGCCGACATCACCGAGCTCGAGGCCGCACGCAACCGGCTCAAGGCCAAGGCGGCGCAGGAAGGTATCAAGCTCACGCCGCTGGCTTTCATCCTGCGCGCCTGCGTCAAGGCGCTGCAGGAATTTCCGACGGTGAACAGCTCGCTCGATCCGGCCGGACAGAACCTGGTCCTGAAGAAGTACATTCATCTCGGCTTCGCCGCCGACACGCCCAATGGCCTGATGGTGCCGGTGATTCGCGACGCGAATCGCAAGGACATCTACGAGATCGCCCGCGATCTGGCCACGCTCTCGGCCAAGGCGCGCGAAGGCAAGCTCAGTGCCGCTGAGATGCAGGGCGCGAGCTTCACGGTGTCCAGCCTCGGCGGTATCGGCGGCACTTCGTTCACACCCATCATCAATGCGCCGGAAGTCGCCATTCTCGGCGTGGCGCGTTCTTCCATGAAGCCGGTCTACCAGGATGGCCAGTTCGTGCCGCGGCTGATTCTGCCGTTCACGTTTGCCTACGATCACCGGGTCATCGACGGCGCGGCCGGCGCGCGCTTCACCACTTTCCTGGCCGAGAAGCTGGCTGACGCGAACGGCCTGCTGGAGGCGGTACCGTGAGCACGGACGTTCGGGTTCCCGACCTCGGCGATTTCAAGGACGTCGAGGTCATCGAGGTCCTGGTCAAGCCGGGCGACACCATCGAGCTGGAAACGCCACTGGTCACGCTCGAGACCGAGAAGGCGACCATGGACGTGCCCTCGTCGGAAGCCGGCGTGGTCAAGTCGGTGGCGGTGAAGAAGGGCGACCGGGTGTCCAAGGGCAGCCTGGTGGTTACGGTGGAAGCCGGCGCATCCGCGTCGCAGACACCCTCGGCAGCGAAGGCCGATCAGCCGGCAGCTGCGAGCGCAGGCCCGTCGGCGCCTGCCGCTGCAGCAGGTCAACCGAAGGATGCTGCCGCAGCACCATCTTCTTCCGCGGAGAAAGCAGCCCAACCATCTGCTGCGCCTGCTTCTCCTGCTCCTGCAACGACCGAGGGCGCCGCAAAGCCCGCTGCCCATTCCTACGATTTCGACATGGTCGTGCTCGGCGCCGGCCCTGGCGGCTACACCGCCGCATTCCGCGCCGCCGATCTGGGCATGAAGGTCGCGTTGATCGAACGCTGGCCGACGCTCGGCGGCGTCTGCCTCAACGTCGGCTGCATTCCTTCGAAGGCATTGCTGCACGCAGCGAAGGTAATCGACGAAGCCGAAGAGATGCACGGTGCAGGCATCAGCTTCGGTAAGCCCCAGATCGATGCCAGCAAGTTGCGCGACTGGAAGGGCAAGGTGGTCGGTCGGCTCACCGGCGGCCTGGCCATGATGGCGAAGCAGCGCAAGGTCGAAGTCATCCGCGGCACCGGCGTATTCGTGTCGCCGCATGAGATCGAAGTGTCGGAGGGCGCGAATGCCGATGCAAAAGGCAAGGCGGGCTCCGGATCCGCGCGCCGTGTTTCGTTTGCCAACTGCATCATCGCCGCAGGCTCCGAGTCCATCAAATTGCCGGGCCTTCCCGACGATCCGCGCATCATCGATTCGACCGGCGCGCTGGAGCTGGACCTGCCCAAGCGGTTGCTGGTGATCGGCGGCGGCATCATCGGCCTGGAAATGGCGACGGTTTATGCGGCGCTCGGCGTCAAGGTCAGCGTGGTCGAGCTCACCGAGGGGCTGATCCCCGGCTGTGACCGCGACCTGGTGCGTCCGCTGGAAAAGCGCATCGCCAAGCGCTACGAGCAGATCCTGGTGAATACCAAGGTGACCAAAGTCGAGGCGCAGCGCGACGGACTGAAGGTAACGTTTGCCCTCACCCCTAGCCCTCTCCCGCAAGCGGGAGAGGGGGAGTCGGCTGAAGCCGCATCCAAAGGGGCGCCGCAGCCACAGCTCTTCGACAAGGTTTTGGTCGCAGTGGGTCGCAGCCCGAACGGCAAGCGCATCAGCGCCGAAGCCGCCGGCGTCACTGTAAACGATCGCGGCTTCATTCCCGTCGACCGTCAGATGCGCACCAACGTGCCGCACATCTTCGCGATCGGCGACATCGCCGGCCCGCCGATGCTGGCGCACAAGGCGTCACACGAAGGCAAGTTGGCGGCGGAAGTCGCGCACGGCGAGAAGCGTGCATTCGATGCGCGCGGGATTCCGTCGGTGGCCTATACCGATCCGGAGATCGCCTGGGTCGGTCTCACCGAAACCGACGCCAAGGCCAAGGGCATCGAGTACGAGAAGGCGTCGTTCCCGTGGGCGGCCAATGCGCGCTCCCTGACGCTCGGTCGTGATGACGGCATGACCAAGCTGCTGTTCGACAAGCAGACGCATCGGGTCATCGGCGCTGGCATCGTCGGCCCGAACGCCGGCGATCTGATCGCCGAAGCGGCGCTCGCCATCGAGATGGGCGCGGACGCGGCGGACATCGGCCTCACCATCCATCCGCACCCGACGCTGTCGGAAACCGTCGCGTTCTCCGCCGAAGCGTTCGAAGGCACGCTGACCGACCTGTATCTGCCGAAGCGGAAGTAGCGTCAGCGCGCCGGGTTTGCCGGCGTGTCCATGGCAGAAGCAGCGCTGCGTAGGGCAGCGCTGAAGAACGAGGCCGAGCCGGCGAACTGACGTCGGTTCTTGCTATCGTTGGCCGCTCCGACCGGTCGAGCCCGAAACATGTCCGATCTGCCCACCTCCATGCGCGTCGTCCACGTGCCGCAACCCGGCGGCCCCGAGGCGCTCGTGCTTGCTAACTGGCCTGTTCCTGCCTGTGGCGACGATGAAGTGCTCATCAAGGTTGCCGCCGCCGGCGTCAATCGCGCCGACGTGCTGCAGCGTCGCGGTCACTATCCTTCACCCAAGGGCGCGCCGACCAATCCTGGCCTGGAAGTCGCAGGCACGGTTGCCGCTGTCGGCAGCAACGTCAGCGAATTCAAGGCGGGTGACGCGGTCTGTGCGTTGCTGCAGGGCGGCGGCTATTCGGAATACTGTGCGGCGAATGTTGCGCAAGTGCTGCCGGTGCCGGGAACGCTCAGCCTGGTCGAAGCCGCTTCATTGCCGGAAGCGTACTTCACGGTGTGGAGCAACCTGTTCGAGTTCGGTCGCCTGCAACCCGGGGAGCGCCTGCTGGTACACGGTGGCTCGAGCGGCATCGGAATCTCGGCGATTCAGTTGGCGACGGCGCTGGGATGCACCGTGTACACGACGGCTGGCAGCGATGAGAAAGCGCGCTTCTGTGAGCAGCTCGGTGCAGCGCGTGCGATCAACTACAAATCGCAGGATTTCGTGAGCGAAATCGCGACGCTCACTGACCAGCAGGGCGTCAACGTCGTGCTCGACATGATTGGTGGCAGCTATCTGCCGCGCAATCTCCAGGTGCTGGCGCCCGAAGGGCGGTTGGTGATGATTGCCACTCAGGGCGGCGCCAAAGGCGAGGTCGACGTCCTGCGCATCATGCAGTACCGGTTGGTCGTTACCGGCTCGACGCTGCGTCCGCGTCCGGTGGAGTTCAAGAAGCAGATCAAGGCAAAGTTGCTGCAGCAGGTCTGGCCGCTGTTGGCCAGCGGTCGCATCCGGCCCATCGTCGACAAGGTGTTTGCGCTCGCGGATGTCGCAGCGGCCCACGCCTACATGGAAAGCAGCGCACACAAGGGCAAGATCGTTCTGCAGCTTTGATGGCGACGTCCGCCTTCTGGCGATGGCCAACGTGGTCGACCGGCATCTGCTGGAGACGCAGCCCGAAGACATTCCTTCGCTGTTTCTGCCTCGACTCGTGGTGAAGCTGCTTCAGCTTTGCCGTGAAGGCTTCAGCAGCGCGGTGAGACTGACCGTCTGATTGCGCACCAGCGGCTTCGCCCAGAAGCCGATGCTCAGAATGTAGCCTACGGTAACGAACAGGACCGTGAGCGCGGCGCGCAGGCCCAGTGCATCACCAAGCACGCCCACCAGCAAAGGCACCAGCGCGCCGCCCAGGATGCCGGTGCAGAGAATCCCCGAGAGCGCGCCGTGATGGCGCGCAATCGAGTTCAGCGCCAGCGAGAAAATCACCGAGAACATCACTGACAGGAAGAATCCGGCGGCCGGAAAGGCCATCAGCGAAGTCTCGCGCACGCCGAACAACGCCAGCGCGATACAGACGATCGCCAGGCTCGAGAACAGGACCAGCACGATCCGCGCATCCAGTAGCTTGAGCAGCGCCAGTCCCAGCAAGCAGCCTGCGGACATCAATCCCCAGAACGACGCGACCGCCTGTGCGCCCTCCACGGTGGGCGAGTAGCCGTGATAAGTGCTCAGGAACTGCGACATCCAGTTCGCCAGGCTCTGTTCCGTGCCCACGTACGCGACGATGCCGAGAAAGAACAGGCGTGCGTGATTGTCGCCGAGCAGCTTGCGGTAGACCTCGGCGGTGCCGGTGCGCTCTTCGTCCTTGAGCTCGACCGGCGGAATGTGGATCAGCCGCGTCACACCCAGCACCATGATGAAGATGGCGACGAACGCCCAGTAGAAAGCAATCCAGGGCAGTGCGGCCGGTGCCAGTTTCAGCAAGGCGGACAGCCACGGATTCGCCGCCGGTGCGCCGGGCGACAGGTTCTGCATCAACGCCGAGAACACCAGCGGGCTCACGAAAGAGGCGAGCCCGAACACCAGCTGCGCCATGACGGAAAAGAAGGCGAAATGCGCTTCACCGCCGGCCACGCGCATCAGCGGATTGATCACCACCTGCAGCATGGCCATGCCGACGCCGATGACGAACAGGCCGCCGATGACCGTGAGGTAGTACGGCAACGCGGCGATGGCCAGCGAGCCGAGCAGGTTCAACGCAAAAGCGCACAACAGCGTGGCGCGCGGACCGCGCTTCTCAACCATGATGCCGGCCGGGATCGAGACCACGCCGTAAGCCAGGAAGAACGAGAACGGCAGAAAGCCCGCCAGCGCCAGGCTCAGTCCGAAGTCCTGGATGATCACCGGCATCAGCGGCCCGATGAGATTGGTGACGAACGAGATCAGGAACCAGACGAGCAGGATGTAGACGATGATGAAGCGCCGGCTGTTCATCGCGAGACCCCCGGAGTTTGTTTTTCTATGCTTCGTCCGCTGGCAATCAGCTTTTCTGTGCGGCCTTCGTCGGCAGCAGCGCGCCCGTCAGCAAGTCCGGCAGTGCGATGCGGCTGGCCAGTTCGCCCGGCCGGATCTGCCGGCGTGGAAAGCGCGAAATGATCGACGCCGCTGCATTGCAGCCGGCCTCCAGCGCGTCGGCCAGATCGTAGCCGTTCACGCGTCCGAGCAAGTAGCCGGCGTTGAACGAATCGCCCGCGCCGATGGTGTCGAAGACATCCGCCGGCACCGCTGCACTGACGACGCTGGCGCCGTTCTGGATTCCCACCGCTCCCTTGGCGCCGGTCTTGACGATCAGGCTGGCGCCGGGTTTGAGCATCGCGCTCACGTTGTGCATCGCTGCCTGCAGGTCGCGGTCGTTGCCCAGGCTCGATACTTCGATTTCGTTCAGCAGCACGTGGTCGCACTTGGCCACCCACTGCGCCATCTCCAGTCGCAGATCGTCGTGCCAGTCTCCGGAAGGCCAGCCGGTGTCCAGCGCCACCTGGTGCCCGAGGGCGACGATCTCGTCGATCAGCCGGCTGTAATCCTTGCGGATCTTCGGCGTGAGAAACACGCCCGACAGCAGCACGATGGAATGGCGATGCCGTGCCCGGGTGAGGAAGGGCTCGACGTGTTCGTACGCCAGCTGCTCCAGATGGCCGCGCGTGGTGAGAAAGGTGCGTTCGCCCACCGAGTGGATGATGCCGACGGAAATCGAGGTCGCGGCATCGCAGACCGGCAGCGAAGCGGAAATGCCCGAGAACTGCTGCGCCAGCCAGGTGCCCAGGCCGTCATTGCCAACCAGCGACAGCAGCCGGCAGGGCGCACCGAGATAACTTGCGGCCAGCGCCGCGTTGCCTCCGGAGCCGCCGGGACGCAGCTCGCTGCGATCCATCAACACTTCCGTGCCCACCGTCGGCCAGCGATCGATCGGCCCCAGCACGACGTCGACGCCGACGTCGCCGATGATGGTGAATGCGCAAGGAGTGTGGGTCATCGCGGCCTCTTGTCGGGCGAGAGTAGGGGCCGGGTCGAGGCGCTGTCAATAAATAAATCTAGTGGATGTTAATAATTGGCCGATGCAAGGCCGGGGCAGGAAGGGGCGCGAGTGATCAGAGACGGCCAGCGCCGCTGGCGGGGCGTCGGCCCAGCAGTCCTTCTACCCGGGACTGGCCGCGACGCTCCTGCAGGAGCATCTCGAAGCGCGGCGACAGCATTTCGTAGATGGGCAGCACGGCGGCACCGAGGATGGAGCTGTCCTCATCGCGTTCGGAAAGACGGATGCGATTGTCCGGCGTGCGCGGGCTGCCGCGGACGGAGCCGAGGAGGGGCATCGCCAACGACACCAGATGTTCGAGGAAGGCCTTGGGCGCGGAGCCGCCGATCACGATGCTCTCGGGATCGAGCAGGTTCTCGATCATGCAGACCGCATTGCGCAGATGCACGGCCGCTTCGCGGCACCACTGCAGCAGGCCGGGATCCTGGTCCTGCAGGATCTTCGCCAGCACCTCGCGGCCGCCGTCCTTGACGTCGGCCCGGCCGAGCGCTTCGGACAGCGAATGCAACGACAGGTAGCGTTCGAGGCAGCCGCGGTTGCCGCAGTAGCAGGGCCTGCCGCCGGGCACCAGCGGCACATGGCCGATCTCGGTGGCGTTGCCATTGGCGCCCTTGTAGGCCGAGCGGTTGCTGACCAGGGTGCCGCCGAGGCCGACACTGAAGTGCATGTAGAAGAAATTGTTGAGGTCCTTGGCGACGCCGAACAGCGATTCGCCGAGCGCGCCGGCGACGCTGTCGACGCTGTAAAACACGTGCAATCCGGTGATCCGGTGCAGTTCGTCCAGCACCGACAGATCGTTCCACCCCTCCAGCGCCGTCGGGCCGCCGAAGCTCATGTCGGTCACGGCGAACGGTCCGGGCAGCGCCACGCCGACGCCCCACAGCCGGTCCGTGGCGGCGGAGCGCGCCGTCAGATCCTTGATGAGGTTCACCATCACCATCAGCGTGTGGCGCTTGTCGCGCGCGTCGACCTCGACTTCCTGTTTACGGATGACTTCGCCGACCAGGTTCGCCAGCGCGCCGGAAACCCGGCCCGGCTCCAGGCTGATGCCGATCGAGCTGCCGCCGTTGGGGTTGAGCTCGAACACGATGGGCGGCTGGCCGCGCGACTTCTCGACCTTGAGGCGGCGCGAGACGATCAGGCCGATCGACTCCAGGTCCGAGGTGATGTTGGCCACCGTCTGCGGGCTGAGCGAGACCGTATCGACGATCTCCTTGCGCGACATCGAGCCCTGGCGGCGGATCACGTCCAGGACGATGCGACGGTTGTAGGGGGCGCTGGATTGCTGGGTGGTGCCGCGACTGACCATGCTGCGTAATGTAGCGAAAAGATTGCAATTGTAGGCGTCGACCGCGACCACGCTGTGGCGCCGGGCTGGCGTTGGACGAGACCCGGCCGCCTTGGGTGGCGATGGCCTTGGCAGGCGACATCGAACCGGTCGAAGCGCCGCCCGACACGCCTCATGCTGCTCTGAACAATTAAAAACATCCATTAGATGTAATTATTGACAGGCGCTTGGCCACAGGCATATGGTTCGGCCAACCGCCCCCTGGCCTGTTGCATGGTCAAGGACATTCCGGCGGAAACGGGGGAAAACATGTTCACAGTCGCAAGCACTGGGTTCACTAGAACAATCGACCCGCAGTCCCGCAGAGCACGCTCCAGCCGAATTTTCGAAGCACGCAGAATTCCAGGCGCCGTTGCACTGACCGGCGCCGCGCTGTGTGCGGTGTGCCTGCCCGCACTGGCGGCCGACAACGGCAAGCTGGAAGAAATCATCGTCACCGCGTCCAAGCGCGAGACGAATCTGATGGAGACGCCGTTGGCGATCTCTGCTTTTACCCAGGACTATCTGGATCGCCAGGGTGTGCGCTCAGCGCGCGATCTCGCCGGTACTGCGCCCAACGTGCAGCTCGGCACCGGCGCCGATTCGGGAACGGCTGCCACGATCCGTGGCGTCACTTCGACGGACTTCACCGAAGTGGGCGAAGGCGCGGTTGCCATTCACCAGGATGGTTTCTACTCGCCGCGCCCGCAGGGCACGCTGGCATTGATGTACGACGTGGAGCGTGTCGAAGTGCTGCGCGGTCCGCAGGGCACGCTGTTCGGCATGAACTCGCCCGGCGGCGCCATCAACATCATTCCGGCCAAGCCCGAGTTCGGCCGCACCTATGCGAAGGTCGAAGCCGCGGTCGGCAATTACAATGCCCGCCAGGCGCGCGCGATGTTGAATCTGGATGTCACCGACAATTTCGCGCTGCGCGCGGCCTTGATGGTGGATCAGCACGATGGCCTGCTCGATCGGCAGGACAAGGACCTGACCGACATCGAGGATCCGGCGAACGGCATTTTCAAGGACGGCATTCCCGACGTCGACCAGCGCCGCAACAAGGACGTGAGCCGCAAGGACTGGTACAACAATTCCGATCAATGGGGCGCGCGCCTGATCGGCCGCTGGCAGGCGACCAACTGGCTGGAGGCCACCGGCACGTACTCGCACTATGCCGACAAGGGTGCCGGCGATCTGGACTTCGTCGACTGCGACCAGGCGGCGGGCACCATCAACGCCTGCACGCATCCGCTGCGTTATCTGAACATCAACGTTCCTGGCAAGAAGGACCTGAGCATCGACGACTACCAGCTCAAGCTGGTGGCCGAGCTCAGCGATCGCGTGGCGCTGGAGTACCGCGGCTCCTACCAGGACATGCAGCGCTACCAGATCGAGGACGTCGATGGCGGCACGCGGCCGCCGTCGCAATGGTCGTCCATCGGCCCGGCGCACACGCCCGAAGCCGAGGAAACCGGCTACTACCCGATCTGGGACGAGAGCTGGGAGACCCGGCACAGCGCTTACCGGACCACTACGCACGAACTGCAGTTGAAGTCGCGTGGCGAGTCGAAGCTGCAGTACGTCGCCGGCCTGTACTACCTGCACGAGAACAAGCAGATCCGTTATGACATGGAGATGCTCAACAACAAGAGCTACTACGAGGATCCGGAGCTGCCGCTGGGCTTCAATCCCGACGGCCTGCCGGACACCTGGGTGTTCGATCAGAACAAGCGCACCACCACCTCCAAGGCGGCCTACGCGCAGTTCGATTACCGCATCGTCGAGAAGGTCAACCTGACGCTGGGCTACCGCTATTCCTGGGACGAGAAGACCGACCACAACGGCATGACCTACGCCTTCTGGGAAGGCAATGCCGCCTGGTACAACGGCCACTACACGCCCAGCGGCCTGCGTGCGCACCAGTCGAACGACCTGACCTGGGACATGGGCGGCAATGCGCCGCTCGGCAGCGTGATGCCCGGCGGCGAGCCGAACAACGTCAAGAAGGACTGGAGCCAGGGCACCTATCGCGTCGGCGCCCAGTACTTCCCGAACGACGACCAGATGCTGTTCGGCTCGATCGCCACCGGCCACAAGATGGGCGGCATGTACGAGATGGCCGACTTCTGCAACAACGGCTGCATGAACCTGCTCACCTACGAGCCGGAGCAGGTCACCACCTACGAGCTGGGCTGGAAGGCGACGCTGCTCGACGGCAACCTGCGCCTGACCACCACCGTGTTCTACAGCGATTACAGCGACATGCAGAACACCGGCGACAAGGTGGTGGGCGTCGACACCAACCCGACCAGCCCGAATTTCGGCGATCCGGTCACCGCCTGGACCACCGACAATCTCACCAGCTCCGAGATCAAGGGCCTGGAGTTCGAGTTCGATGCCATCCCCTGGAGCAACGGCCGGCTGTTCGGCTACCTGGCCTGGCTCGACACCTCGATCAAGGACGGCGGCACGTTCAAGGACGGCTATGCCTGCGGCGAGCGCGTCATCTACGGCCAGCGCGAGTGCGCCGATGACGAGACGAACATTCGCGGCAACAGCCTGCCGTTCGCGCCCGAGTACTCGGCAACGGTGAACTACGAGCACACCTTCCTGCTGCCTTCGGGCTACGCCATCGTGCCGCTGGCCTCGGTGCACTGGCAGAGCAAGATGTGGTTCGACATTCTCAACTACGACGGCGCGCATCTGTCGCAGGCGCAGGATGCCTACACCAAGGTCAACTTGAGCGTGCGCATGAACTCGCCTGCCGAGAAGTACTTCGTGGAGCTGTTCGGCGAGAACATCACCGATGTGGATACCAAGAACTTCTTCGGCTTCAATCGCGGCGTGGTCAAGGGCAACTACGATCCGCCGCGGACCTACGGGTTGCGCGCGGGCTTTTCGTTCCAGTGACTCTTCGTAAGGGCGGGTGCCTCATGAAGCGATGGTTCGGGGTGGCGGCATTGTTGCTGGCCTTCGCGAGCGCTGCGGTTGCAGCACCTACGGTGCTCGTCCACGTGAACCAGGTGACGCTCGAGCGGCTGGGGCCGAAATCCGCCATCGTCGAATATTTGGGGTCGCAGAGCGCCGGCAGTTTCGTGGTCCTGAAGGAGGGCGAGACGGTGCAATCCGGCTCGCTGGTGGCGCTGCCGGAATTCACCGAATGGGGCGGCGGCAGGAAATACTTCAAGGCGGATTTCAGCTCGCTGACGTCCAACGGCAGATACCAGATTGCCGCGACGCTGGGCGCCGATCGTGCGACGTCTGCTGTTTTCGGCGTTGCGGATCGGGCCACGTTCGCGACGACAGCCGCGGCACTGCTGGACTACTTCAAGGCCAACCGCCACACCAAGGAAGCGGACAAGCGAATCCGCATCTACGACACGCAGCGTTACGTGAACGTGTGGGGCGGCTGGAAGGATGCCGGCGGCGACAACGGCAAATATCTCTCGCACCTGTCGTATGCGAATTTCTTCAATCCGCAGCAGACGGCGTTGGTGGCATGGGCGTTGGCAAAGTCGTACGACATGGCGCCTGCGTTGTATCAGCAGGCGGGCCTCGGCGATCGGGCCGTGCAGGAGTCGCTCTGGGGCGCCGACTATCTGCATCGACTGCTCGATCCGGCCGGCTACTTCTATATGACGGTGTTCGACCGCTGGGCCGAGCCCGGCGCCGAGCGCATGGTCACCGGCTACGTCGGCATCGACGGCGTCTATACCAGGAACTACCAGGCCGCTTTCCGGGAAGGCGGCGGAGTTGCCATCGCTGCACTTGCGCGTGCTTCGGTGCTGAGCAAGCAAACGGGTGTTCGCGGCGAATTCTCTGCCGCACAGTACCTGCAGGACGCGGAGCGGGCCTTTGCGCATCTGGAGAAGCACAATCTCGAGTACTGCGACAACGGCATCGAGAACATCATCGACGACTACACCGCGCTGCTGGCATCGGTCGAGCTGTATCGCGCCACGCAGAAGGACGGTTATCTGCAGGCGGCACGCAAACGTGCATCCAACATCAGCAGCCGGCTAACCAAAGAAGGCTGGTTTCGCAGCGACGACGGCAGCCGCCCCTACTATCACGCGGTCGAGGCCGGGTTTCCGATCCTGTCGCTGGTGTATTACCTGGACATCGAGCGGGATCGCGAACGCGTCGCGCGTGCAAAGCAAACCATTGCATCGGCCTTGAGCTACCAGCTGGCCCTGAATAAGACGGTCGCGAATCCCTTCAACTACGCGCGCCAGAATTTCAGGACCTACAAGGACGGCCAGCCCGGCAAGGACGTTCTCAGCGGCTTCTTCATTCCGCACGCCAACGAGACGCTCTACTGGTGGCAGGGAGAAAGCGCACGGCTGGCATCGCTGGCAACGGCGGCAGTGCTCGGCGGGCGAGTCACCGCACCCGATCCATCCGGCGCTTTCGGTGTCGCTCCAGAGCTGGCGACGTTTGCGCAGAACCAGCTGGACTGGACGCTCGGGCGCAACCCGTTCGACATGTGTCTGCTCTATGGCTTCGGGGCCAACAATCCGCCGCACGCGGAAAGTGCTGGTGAGATGGTGAAAGGCGGCATTTCCAACGGCATCACCGGCGCCACGCTCAGCGATGAAGGGCGCGGCATCGTCTTCGCCGAAGGCCCCGACTCGAACAACTGGCGCTGGCTGGAGCAGTGGCTGCCGCACTCGACCTGGTTCCTGCTGGCCGCCACCGCGATGGCGAGTCCGGCCGGAAATGTCGAACCCTGAGCGAATGCCCGTAACCGCTGGCCAGTCCGCTGCGATCGTGCCGCAGGCATAACCGGCCTGAGTTTTACCGTCCGTCGCTGCCGCGGCGAACATTAAGCACTCTTCATCATCTTCGCAGCCGGAAATGGCCGGTTGCGACCTCCCGCAGCGGAACTCCACGGTGCGCGGCACAACCCAATAGTCGGACACGATCATAGGGTGGCGCCGCGTATGAGCGAGAGTGCCCGGCCCGACGCGCCGGCGTGCGTTGCGCCGCACATCGTAGCCGTGGACGACGATGACGACGTACGGCGTGTACTGGTCGAGTACTTGAGCGATCAGGATCTGCGCGTCACGGCGGTGGCCAGCGGACGCGAGATGCTGGCGATGATCGAGTCGGAGCCGATCGATCTGCTGTTGCTGGATCTGCGTCTGCCCGGCGAAGACGGCCTGGCATTGGCGCGGCGCGTGCGCGAGATGGGCCGGATTCCCATCCTGATCCTGAGTGGCCGATCCGAGGAAGCCGATCGCGTGATGGGGCTGGAGCTCGCTGCGGATGACTACATCACCAAGCCGTTCGTCCGCGTGAGCTGCTGGCACGAATTCGTGCCGTGCTGCGCCGTGTCCACAGCGCGGAAGCCGTCGATGTCCACGACGCTTCGCTGCGCGCCTATCGCTTTGCGGGCTGGGAGCTCAACTTGCGCCTGCACCGGCTGACTTCACCCGAAGGGCGACGGGTGGCGCTGACCAACAGCGAGTTCAGCCTGCTGTGTGCATTTTTGTCGGCACCGCAACGCGTCCTGTCGCGCGATCAATTGCTGGAGCGTTCGCGCCTGCACAGCCTGGAGGTGTACGACCGCGCCATCGATGTGACGATTCTGCGTCTGCGTCGCAAGATCGAACGCGACCCTTCGAATCCAGGCCTGCTTCAGACCCAGCGCGGCGTCGGCTATCTGTTCGCGGTGCCCGTGAATGTCATGCGTTGAGCCGCACGGCGTTTCAGTTGCAATGCCAGGCGCCGTGGTCGACATCGATTTGCAGCAGGCGCGACCGATTCTGTAGCCAGAGGCGGCCGAACCGCCGCCATGGCCGATCGGAGGTTGTATGAGCAATCGAAGTTTGCAGATGTTGATCGTGGTGCTTGCGGCAGCGGCTGCTGCCGGCTGCGCGACGACCGGAACGGGCGCCGGCAATCTGCGCGGCGGCGATGTGAAAGCACAGTTCTCCTGGGAGTCGAGCGGCGATCGCACCGGCACCATGACGGCGACGCTGAGCACCGGCGAGGTCTATTCCGGGCAGTTCTTCCAGATCACCCATGACTCACGCATCGAGACCCTGGGGCCGCTGTGGTACGGCTGGTCGGCCGGCTGGCGCGGCTGGCGATACTGGGGGCCGCAGCCGGACATGGCTTTCGTGACCCACTACACCGGACGCGTCGTCGCCAACCTGCAGGACGCCGACGGCGACCACACCCGCTGCCATTTCCAGCTGGTGCATCCGCAGCGCGGTATGTCCGGCGGCGGCGAAGGCCAGTGCCAGCTGCCGTCGGGGCAGACCATCGACGCCACGTTCCCGCATGCATGAGTGGTTGAGCGCCGCATGCCGAAGGAGGTCTGAAGTTGCTGGAGCCCGAAGCAACCGCAGCGCGCAGGCGTACCGACGGTAATCGCCTGCGCGACTGGGTAGTGTGGCTGGGAGTCCTGCTGATCGCTTCGTTCGTCGGCGCCGACGCCTACGAGGCATGGCAGGACTATCGGGAGGCGGTCGTACAGAACGAGCGGTCGCAGCTCGGGCTGGGGCGTGCCCTGGCGGAACAGACGACGCGCATGATCCAGGAGATCGATGTCGTGCTGGCCGACTCGGCCGATTGGAGCAGCGTCCTGGGCAGCATCGATGCAGGTCGGTCATCGGTGCAGGAGATTCTGCGCGCCGACCTGCGGCGGCTGCCGTTCCTGCATTCCATTGCGGTGATGGACGCCAACGGCAAGTTGATCGCGACTACGCAGCCGGAAGGCACCGGCGAGCGCACTGTTGCCAACCGCGCCTTCTTTCGCTCGCTGGCGCAGGCGCCGGAGAGTCTGCACATCGGCCGCCCGTACTTGAGTCCGCTCGATCAGTATCGAACCTTCGCCGTGAGCCGGCCGATTCTCGATCGCGACGGCAAGTTTGCCGGAGCTATCGTGGCGCGCATCTCGTTCGAATACCTGATGTCGTTCTATTCGAGCTTGAACCTGCCGAGCGAGGCAGCCATCCAGCTGGTGCGTGAAGATGGAACAGTGTTGGCGCGTTATCCGCGACAGTCCGCTGTACTGACGAACGGTGCGCATGCGCGCGAAATGTTGGCCAGCGGCGAGCGCGAGCGGCTGCGCATAAGCAATGGGACCAATGGAGCGCGACAGCTCGTAACGTCCCGCCAGGTTCCCGGTTATCCGGTTGCGGTCGAAGTGGCTCGATCCATGTCGAGCGTGCTCGCTGCATGGAAGCAGCAGGAGCTGTCGAGTGCGGCCCGCACGCTGACGCTGGCGGCATTCGCTGGCGTGCTGCTGGCGATGTTGCGGGTCGAGTTGGGTCGGCGCGATCGGCTGGAGCAGCAGCAACGCCGCCTGGAGCGCGAACTGCGGGAAATTCAAAGGGCCGAGGCGCTGGGATTGCTCGCCGCATCGATGGCTCACGACTTCAACAACGTGCTGACGGCGATCGTCGGCTACGCGGAGATGGCGCGATCCCAGGTGGATGATCCGAACGCGGCGCAGAGCATGGATCGTCTGCTGATGGCCGGCGAGCGGGCGCGGCAACTCGTGCAACGGGTGCTCACTTTCGATCCGCATCGCAGCGTCAGCCGCGACGCGCTCGCTGTCGAGCCAGTCGTCATCGAGGTGCTGGAGCTGATTCGCGCCAGCCTGCCTCGAACCATCGCGACACAGCTGGAGGATTGTCGGCCGGCCGAGCGCCGGCAGGAGAAGATTCGCGGTAATGCCACCGAGGTGCACCAGGTGTTGATGAACCTATGCACCAATGCGGTCCGCGCGATGCCGCAAGGAGGGCGGTTGACGATCCGGCTCGAAGCATTCGATGCGAAGCGTTCCACATCGCTCACGCTCGGCAAGCTCGAACCCGGTCATTGGTTGCGATTGTCCGTGATCGACAGCGGCGTCGGCCTGACGACGCAGCAGGTGGCTTCGATGTTCGAGCCTTTCTACACCACGCGTCCCGCCGGCCAGGGCACCGGCATCGGGCTCACCGTGGTGTGCAACATCGTCAAGAGCATGGGCGGCGCGATCGAAGTCGACAGCCGTCCGGGCGAAGGCACCCGGATGAGCGTGTACTGGCCGTTGCTCGCCGCCGCTGCGGCGAGCGCGCAGCTGCCGCGACAGACCCAGCAGTCGGGGCGTGGTCAGGCCATCCTGATCGCCGACGACGAGCCGGAGCTGGTCGCGGTGGCGGAGGAGATGGTTGCGTCGCTGGGTTACGAGGCCATTGGATTTTCGGATTCCACGGCGGCACTCGAAGCATTCCGGCGCATTCCCTCACGCTTCGATGCGGTGCTGACCGATGAGCGCATGCCTGCGCTGCATGGCACGGCACTGGCGCGCGCCATCCACGACATTCGTCCGGACGTGCCGATCGTGCTCGTGACCGGGTGCCGCGAGGCGGAGCTCGATTCGCGGGCGCAACAGGCGAATGTCATCTCGATCCTCGAAAAGCCGCTGCGGACCAAGGATCTGCGCGCGGTCCTGAGCCGGATCTTCAGTCCCGCTTCCTGAACGCGCGGGTTCTGTTTCAACTGCAATCCACGCTCGGTGCTTCCGACATGCCGGTGCAACCCGCGGCGCGAATTCTATGTCTCGCGCGGCGCCGGCGCCAGCGACCGGAGGCGGGCCGACCTGGGTTACCTGAATGGCTCGCCCGCCGGGAAGCAGTGAAATGCGCGTCGCCTTCCTTCACATCGATCTGGGCCTGGCCTATCGTTTTGAGCGGTCCGGCCGTGCCAGGAGAGTTCATGAATACTCAGTCCGATCAATCTCCGAACGGTGTCCTGGCGATGGCCTGGCTGCTGGCCGGGATCGTGCCTGCGGCTGCGGTGGAGGCCGCTGCGTCCCCAGCATCGACGCCGTCCTCCGGCGAACCCAAGCCTCAGGATGCGGGGCGGGAACCTTTCGACAGGGCAGTGCATCCGTTGTCCTGATGAGTACCGTCACTGCCGCGCCCGCGTTCCATGTTCCAGAGGATTTCGAGCTGGTGGAACGGGCTCGGGCGCGTGACCCGCAGGCCTTTGCCCAGATCATGCGTCGCAACAATCGACGCCTCTTCCGGTGCGCGCGCGCCATCCTGCGCGACGACAGCGAAGCGCAGGACGTGGTGCAGAGCGCCTATCTGGCGGCGTTCACGTCCCTGGACCGGTTCGCCGGCCACGCCAGCCTGGCGACCTGGCTGACGCGGATCGCAGTGAATGAAGCCTTGATGCGGTTGCGCCGTCGACGCCGCCTGGCGGGGAGCTTCGAAGACATTGACGACGAGGAGATGGTGGACGCCATGACACGCTCCGATCAATTCAATCTGCATGGCTCGGTGGGGCTGGGCGTGCCGGAGACCGAAGCGGTGCGGGCCGAGATGCGCGGCATCGTCGAACATGCGATCGATGCGCTGCCGGCAGTATTTCGTGCTGTGTTCGTGTTGCGGGCTGTCGAGGAACTCAGCGTCGAGGAGACGGCTGAGTCGCTCGGCATTCCTGAAGCTACAGTGAAGACGCGCTTTCACCGCGCACGTGAGCGCCTGCGTGAGCACTTGGAGAAGCGCTTGGATCTCACGTTGCCCGAAGCATTCTCGTTCGCCGGTCCGCGCTGCGAACGCGTCGTCAGCGATGTGCTGCGGATTCTCGGGTTGGAACAGCCCGATACTGCAGCAGCCATGAGCGCCGAATCTCCCGCTGCTCGCGCCGACTCTTAAAGAGAGAGCTGATCTCTGCCGCCTTGTTCGTCATGTCCGCGCAGGCGGGCATCCAGTCCCGATGGATTCCCGCTTGCGTGGGAATGACGGAGTCGTGGAGGCGGCGGGAACCTTTCAGAATCCTGTTTCATCCATTGGGCGCCGTTGACGCGAGAGAGCCGGTCCATTCCGGGCCGCCGCGCCGTCAATCCGAAAGAGGATGTCATGAGCGCCCTGCAATCGAATTTTCGCCGAGCCTGCGTGCTCGGTGTCGCCCTGGCGATGAGTTCGCCTGTGCTTACCAACGCCGCGACCCATGCTCACGATGCTGCCGCACCGGCCGTTTCGAAAGCCGCGGCCACGCAGGACGCATTGCGTGACTTGTGGATCGGGCACGTTTTCTGGGTGCGCAACGTGGTGACCGCGACGCTTGCCGACAACACGGCGGCGGCCACCGCAGCGGAGAAGGAAGTGGTGGCGAATGCCAAATCCCTCGCCGGCGCCATCGAACCGTTCTACGGCAAGGCGGCGTCGGAGAAGCTGTTCGGACTGCTGGCCGGACATTACGGCGCCATCAAGGACTACCTGACCGCGACCAAGGCGAACCAGGCGGCGGCCCAGCAGGCAGCGCTCGGCAAGCTCACCAGCAACGCCAACGAGATCGCGGTTTTCCTGAGCGGCGCCAACCCGAACCTGCCGGTCGATACGGTGCGCGGCCTGCTCACGGCGCATGGCGGGCACCATGTCCAGCAGATCCAGCAGTTGCACGCCAAGCAGTATGCCGAGGAGGCGCGCACCTGGGACGCGATGAAGAATCACATGTACGTGATCGCGGATGCGCTGACCAACGCCATCGCCAAGCAGTTCCCGGAGAAGTTCCGCTGAGGGTCCGCCGTCGCGCGTTGCCATCGGCTATGCTCGACTCATGACCACCTACACCATTTATCACAACCCGAAATGCAGCAAGAGCCGGGCGACGCTGGCTCTGCTGCAGCAACACGGCATCGAACCCAAGGTCGTCGAGTACCTGAAGACGCCGCCGAGCGCTGCCGAGCTCAAAGCCATCCTCGGCAAGCTCGGCATCGCGCCCGAGCAGCTGGTGCGCAAGGGCGAGGATGTCTACAAATCCAAGTACGCCGGCCGGCAGCTGAGCGATGCGCAATGGATCGAGGCGCTGGTCGCCGATCCGATCCTGATCGAGCGGCCCATCGTGGTCAGCGGCGCTCGCGCCGTGCTGGGCCGGCCGCCGGAAAACGTCGAACAGCTGTTGCCCTGACGATTCCAGCCCGCACAGGCAGGCAGTGCGTCACGGCGGACGCCTGCCCGCCTGCGCGGGGCTGGCCATTTTCCGGCCTGCCTTGCGGTCAAGAGCCGGAAACGGCGGACGGCCGGCTACGCTTCGGGGTACGCGCCGGGCCTCCACAAATGACGTAGTCGGGTTTTCGAGTCGTTTGGGGGTAACTCAATCCGGTTAAAATGCTCAGGTCCCAAGTTTCCTTCGGTTCAGGATCGACGAGTCATGAGCATGTCATTGCGCGAGCAGCTGCTGGCGGCCGGCCTGGTAAGCAAGAAGCAGGCCAAGCAAGCCGAGCATCAACAGCGCCAGCAGCAGCACCACCAGGCCAAGGGCAAAGCCGCCCCGGACAAAGATCGGCAGCGCGCGGCGCAGCAGGCGCAGGCCGCCAAGGCGGCGCGCGACCAGGAGCTGAACCGGCAGCGGCAGGAGGCGGCCGAACGCAAGGAGCGGGCGTTGCAGATCAAGCAGCTGATCGCCGAGCACCGCCTGCCCAAGCTCGAGACCGAGGACTATTTCAATTTCATCGACCGCGGCAAGGTCCGGCGCATGTCGGTCGATGCGGCGCGCCGCGAACAGATCATCCGCGGCGACGTGGTCATCGTCCGTTTCGAAGGGCGCTATGACGTGGTGCTGCCGGCCATTGCCGAGCGCATTCGCGAGCGTGACGCACGCGTCATCGTCTCATTGGGTTCGTCGCAGGACGCCGCGGCTGCGCAGGACGATCCCTACAAGGACTACGTGGTGCCGGACGATCTGATGTGGTGAGTCGCGATGCGCTGAGCTCGCCGGCGTAAGCCGGGTCGTGGCATCGCGGCGCCAGGGCTCATTCGCAATCGGGCAACGTCGCCGGCGGGTAGCCGGCGACGCGCGGCATCAAGAAGGACGCCGCTGCTTCTTCCAGTGATCGATGAATTCCAGGAACTCGCGCTTGTCGTAGCCGGATTTGCCCTTCTCGA
>Ga0182738_1002136_pt1 | contig 23777 bp, 18 predicted proteins | sample eDN5th30CBELigMG_FD_128876 | JGI IMG/M metagenome (GOLD analysis project Ga0182738, IMG submission 128876) | Enriched Miracle-Growth compost microbial communities from Emeryville, California, USA - eDNA 5th pass 30_C BE-Lig MG (version 2)... ...
CTTCGCCGGCTTCTTGACGGCGCGGCCGACGGAAGCTCACGCCCCGCCGGCCGTTGGTCGCCTGGAACGATCGCTTACGACGTGAGCTTCATGTTCACGGGGTCCCAGCCGATCATTTTGTTCTGGGCGTAGCTTTCGTTGCAGAGCAGGGCCGGGGCGGCGGCGCGGTAGCCGAAGACGGCGTCTTCGTAGACCGGCTTACCTTCCCGGGCGGCCTTGAAGAAGTTGACGAAGTGGTCGAAGCGCGGGTCGTAGCCGGCCGGCGCGGCGAACTTCTCGGGCCCGTTGTAGCCGGAGGTCTTCCCCTTCTTGGGGGGCTCGGAGGCCAGCTTCTTGGCGATCGCCTCTTGCTGGGCCTTCGAGAAGGTCTGGACCGAGTTGTAGCCCTTCAACTCCTGTTCGGGAGTCGGCCACGAGATGCCCCGGCGATCGACGGTCAGCGAGCTGAAGTTGGTCGAGATGACGCCCTCGTCGCCGACGAACCGGAAGGCCGTGGCGTCGCTGCCGCCGTCCTCGAAGTTGCACTGAAGCGATACGGTGAACGCCGGGTGGCTCTTGGTCGCCTGGTAGTCGAGCAGGCCGAGGATCACATCGTAGACGTCGCGGCCGTCGTCCCAGTACCGAAGGCCCCCCATCGCGGCGACCTTGGTGGGTCCGTCGGAGCCGGTGGCGTGGTGGATCGCGGTAAGCAGGTGAACGAACAGGTCGCCCGCCACGGCCGTTCCGTAATCCTGGTAGTTCCTCCATCGGAAGAAGCGGGTCGCGTCGAACGGCCGCTTGGGGGCGTCGCCGAGGAAGCGGTCCCAATCGACGGTCTCGGGCGAGGCGTCGGTCGGCAGCGTGTACTGCCAGGCGCCGAGCGACGAGTTGCGGTTGAACCGACACTCCACCACGTTCACCTTGCCGACCGCGCCCGCGGAGAGCATCTCCCTGAGCTTGTCAAAGACGATGGAGCTGGCGTACTGGCTGCCAACCTGGAAAACGGCCTTCGTCTCTTGCTGAGCCTTGATGACCTCGGGGCCCTCGGTCAGCGTTCGGACCATCGGCTTTTCGCAGTAAACCGCCTTGCCGGCCTTCATCGCGTCGACCGACATCTTCGCGTGCCAGTGGTCGGGAACGCAGAGCAAGACCGCGTCGACATCGTCGCGATCGAGGATCTCCCGATAGTCGACGTGTGTGGAGACGTGATCTCCGTATCGCTCCTTGACGTGCGTTCGGCGGCCCTCATACAGATCGGCGGCGGCGACGAGTTCGACGCCCGGGACCTTCAGCGCGCAGTCGGTGTCGATGAACCCGATGATCCCCATGCCGATCGTCGCGAACCGCACCTTGTCATTCGGCCCGGCCCCCGCGCCGGCCTGGGCCGCGGCGATCGTCTCGGGGTTTCGGGAAAGCACCGTCAGGGCGGTCGAGGCCGCCGCGGCCGACTTCAAAAAACCCCGGCGCGAATTCGATTCACGACATCGCATCGAACATCTCCCTTGAGTCGAAACCTGCTCCAAACTTCCACCCCAATGCTCGGGGTCGCTGATCATGAGGCCCCAGTCTCTCATAATCGTCAATCCCCGCCCATACGCCTCCGAGACCGCTCCCTCGTGGCGTCGGACTGGATTCAGGGCTATGTTCGGGAATCCGACCCAACCCCACCGCTTGGGCCGACCGCGCGTCGGCCGGATGAACGGAGCGCCCTTGATGACCTCAACGCGATCAGCGGTCCTTGCAACCCTCGTCGTTCTCGCCGCGTCCGTCCACGCCATCGCCCAGGAAACGCCCAAGGCTCCGGAAGCCCAGCGTTTCGGCTCGGTCCCCGACGCCCGACAGGTGTTCCGAGGGTCGGATCTCCACGTCGGCGGCGTTTTCCCGCACCTAACGATGTCCGCGCCGGGCGCTGAGAGCGCCAGCGAGACGGGCATCGGCGCGCTGATTCCCTGGGCCGATCGGCTCTGGGCCATCGGCTACGTCGCGCACATCAAGGGGTCGGGCATTGGGCTATACGAGATCAACGACGACATGTCGTTCCGGCTCCACCCCGAGTCCGTCACCGGCACGTTCGCCAACCGGATGATCCACTGGGAGACCAAACAGGCAATCATCGGTCCTCACCTGATCGACGAGAAGGGGAACGTCCGCACCATCGAAACCCTGGCCAAGCACCGCCTCGCCGCGACCGTCCGGCACCTGACCGAGCCCGCCAAAAAAGCCTACTACCTGACGATGGAGGGACTCTTCTTCGAGGCCGATCTTCAAACGCTCGAAACCAAGCAGCTGTACAACCTGGTCGACGTGCTGAAAATCGACGGCCGGGTTCACTTCAAGGCGGCCCACACGGCCCAGAAGCGGGTGGTGGTGGCCAACAACTCGTACACCGAGAAGGAGTTTCTCGGCGAGGGCGACGCCGGCCGGCTCGCCGAGTGGGACGGCGAAAACTGGACGATCATCGAGAAGAACCCGTTCGTCGAGGTCGCCGGCAAGAACCGCGAAGGGGATTACTTCGGCGACACCCTCTTCGCCGTCGGCTGGGACCGCGCCTCGGTGATTCTCCGAGTGCTCCACAAAGGCGAGTGGTCGCGATACCGGCTCCCCAAGGCCAGCCAGACTTTTGACCACGCCTGGACCACCGAATGGATGCGCATCCGAGAGGCCCAAACCGAGCGCTATCTGATGGACGCCCACGGGATGTTCTACGAGCTTCCCGGCTTCGCCTACGGCGGCAAGGTCTGGGGAATCCGGCCGATCGCCCACCACCTTCGGATTGTCCCCGACTTCTGCTTCTGGCGGGGCCTGTTCGTCATGGCGAGCGACCAAACCGACCGCGCCGTCGGCCAACCTCAATCCGGCCTCTGGTTCGGCAACATCGACGACCTCTGGAAAATGGGCAAACCCACCGGCTGGGGAGGCCCCTGGTGGAACGACGACGTCAAGGCCGGCGAAACCTCGGACCCGTTCCTGATGACCGGGTTCGACAAGAAAACGCTCCATCTGTCCCACGATTCAAAGGAAAGCGTGAATTTCAAAGTCGAGGTCGACTTCCTCGGCGATGGATCGTGGAAGACCTATCAGACCATTCGAGTTTTCCCGAACGGCTACAGCCCCTTCGTCTTCCCCGACGGCTTCAGCGCCCATTGGGTCCGCATCACCGTCGACAAGGCGTGCAAGGCGACGGCGTATCTCACGTACAACTGACCCATCAATCATTCGTAGGGTTCGATTTTGGGAGGACGAGGCGGGTGCCGAGCCGGCGCTGGGCGTGGGGCTCGGCGGGGACCTCGCCCTCCCGTTATCCACTCGACAATAGACACCGCCCCGCGCCGGTGTTACACATATCTTAAACGACGATTCAACCTCCAACGGAGGGCGTTGAGATATGGGCGACGAGATACGACGGTCGGGCTCGGAATGGACGCGGCGATCGGCGATGGCGGCGATGGCCGTCGGGGCGGCGGGAGCGGCGGCGCCCTGGGTTCGGGGCGAAGGCGCGCCGGGGTCTGCTCGGCCGCGGATCGCGGCGCTTACGACCGAGTACCGCAAAACGTCGCACGGCCAGGGGATCATCGACCGTTTCATGGACGGCTACGGTTGGGACGGGCGGTTTCATCACCCGGCGATCGAGGTGGTTTCGCTCTACGTCGACCAGCGGCCGAAGGGGGATTTGACCGACGAGCGGGCCGCGCGGCATCCGGGGCTGACCGTTTATCCGACGATCGCCGAGGCCCTGACGCGCGGGACGGATGCGCTGGCCGTCGATGGCGTGGCGATCATTGGCGAGCACGGCGATTATCTCCGGGACTCCAAGGGGCGGACGCACTACCCGCGGTACGAGTTCTTCCAGCAGGTCGTCGAGGTCTTCAAGCGGACGGGCAAGAGCGTCCCGGTCTTCAACGACAAGCATCTGTCGTGGAACTGGGAATGGGCCCGGTCGATGTACGACACGGCCCGCGACATGGGTTTCGCCCTCATGGCCGGCTCGTCGCTCCCCGTAACCTGGCGGATCCCCGAACTGGAGACGCCCAAGGACGCCCCGATCCGCGAGGCCGTTTGCGTCGGCTACGGCGGGATCGACAGCTACGACTTCCACGGCCTCGAATCGCTCCAGTGCATGATCGAGCGCCGGCGAGGCGGCGAAACCGGCGTCTCGGCCGTCGAGGTTCTCCGCGGCGATCCGGTCTGGAAGTTTTTAAGCGAGAACAAATCGACCCGCGAACTGTTCGACGCCTGCCTCTGCCGGAGCTTCTCGCTTCACTCCCCCCGGCCCGGCTACGGCCATGTTTTTCCGGAACTTGGCCAGATGGGGGAACTGGCTCGCGATCCCCTGCTCTACCGGATGACTTACAACGACGGCGTGATCGGCAACTTGTTCATGATGTCGGGACTTGTTCAAGACTTCACGGTCGCCATGCGGCTGGAGGAAGATTCGCCGATCCTCTCCACCCAGTTGAACCTTCCCGGCCTGGCGCCCGGACAGACTCTTCCCAACTTCTTCAGCGCCCTGGCCCACCACATCGAAACCCTGTTCGTCACCGGCAAATCCCCCTACCCCGTCGAGCGTACCCTGCTGACATCGGGCATCCTCTGTTCGGCGGTTGACCTGCTGGCCGACGGCCGCCCTCGGATGGAAACGCCCCACCTCAGCGCCATTGCCTACCAACCGCCCGTCGAATCACAGTTCATGAGGAGCTAACGCCCATGCGAAGCCGCGACCAAGCCGAAGCCGCCGCGCCCGCGTCGGGCGCCCGCAAGAGGCTCGCCATCATCACCACGGTCTGGAAGTACCTTTCCCACGCCCAGCACATGGGCGACCGCTTCCTCGTCGGCTATCCGTTCGAGGGAACCTGGCGCAAGCCGCCGATCGACGTGGTTTCGCTCTACGTCGACCAGAAGCCCGACGACGACCAGAGCGAGGAGCGCGCCCGGAGCTTCGGCTTCAAAGTCTATCCGACGATCGGCGAGGCCCTCCGTTGCGGCGGCGACAAGCTGGCCGTCGACGCCGTCCTCATCATCGGCGAGCATGGCGACTATCCCCGCAACGAGAAGGGACAGATCCTCTACCCGCGTTACGAGTTCTTCCGCCAGGCGGTCGATGTCTTCGAGGCCGACGGCCGCGCGGTGCCCATCTTCAACGACAAGCACCTCTCGTACAGCTTCCAGAAGGCCAAGACGATGGTCGAGCTCTCCCGCAAGCTCGGCTTCCCGCTGTTGGCCGGCTCGTCGCTCCCCGTAACCTGGCGGCGTCCTTCGGTCGACCTGCCCTTGGGCGCGGTCGTCGAAGACGCCCTGATGGTCGGCGTCGGCGGTTCCGACGCGATGGACTTCCACGCGCTCGAAGCGATGCAGTGCGTTCTCGAACGCCGCAAAGGAGGCGAAACGGGCGTGAAACAGGTCCAGATGATCGAGGGCGACGCCGTCTGGCGAGCAGCCGACGAGGGCCGATGGTCGCGCAAGCTGCTGGAGGCCGCCCTCTCCCGTTCCGATTCGCTCCAAGGGCTTACCGTCGAGGACGGCCGCACCCAAAACCTGGCCGTCGGCGACGAGATCAAGCGCATCGCCCGGAAGCCCGCCGCCTACTTCCTCTCCTACGCCGATGGCGCGAAGGCCACGCTCCTGATGCTCAACGGCGTCCTCAACGACTACAACCTCGCGGTCAAAGTCCAAGGGCGCCCCGACATCCTCTCAACCCAATTCCTGCTGCCGACGCCCCCCAACGTCGCCTACTCGGCGAACCTGATGAACCACGCCTCCCGCATGTTCGAAACCGGCCGCGCCGCGTACCCCGTCGACCGCACCATGCTCGTCTGCGGCATCCTCGAAAGCTGCCTCGACTCCCGGATGAACGGCCAATCGCCGCTCGATACTCCCCATCTGGCTGTTCGATACGAGCCGCCCCGGGAGTCGCTGTTCGCCCGGCGGTGAGAGGGCGTCGATTTCAAGCGAGGCGTTAGCCATCGTTCAGCACAGTCAGCACCGCCGGCCAAGTGTGGCGGATCAATCTGGTTCTCGGCGCCCTTTCCTGGTTGGGGCCGCTGCCCGCCCCTTCTATATAGCCTCATTGATCCAAACATGGGTGTCCTAGTTGTCAGATTGTGCCCCGCTTGAGGGTAAAGCCGAGCACTGGTAAGCTGTTCTTTCGGGTCGTTCTCTTCGTTCGGGGGATGCGCATGGCTAAGAACAAGCTAAGCGAGTTCAAGTTTAAGAAGCATGACAACGTCGGATGCGAAAGTGCTGAGTTAGATGGAAGTTATCTCGACGAATGCTACTACGAGATTGGAGATCTGGAGATCCTTCTCGATTGTCAAAGCCCTAAGTGTGTAGTCCTGGGACGGACAGGGGCTGGCAAGTCTGCTCTGCTTATGGAAGTAGAGAAACAAGTCGAACACGCTATCAGGATCAACCCCGAAGACCTGTCACTTCGATATCTGTCAAATTCGACTATATTGCCGAAATTGGAAGCAATGGGCGTGAGCCTAGGGCTGTTCTATAAACTTCTTTGGAGACACATCTTTGCAGTCGAGCTCATCAAAGCGAAGTTCGGCTTGCGCGATGAAGTGGATTCAAGAAATTTTATGGCAAAAATCTGGGACATACTGACTAAAGACAGGGAGAAGGAATCGGTAATCAATTATTTGACAGATTGGGGCAAAGAATTCTGGAAGAACACTGAATATCGCGTCAAACAAGTGACATCAAAGCTCGAGTCTAACATCCGAAATTCGCTTGGAGTCAAGCATGCCGGAATCTTTGACGCTCAAGCTGACAGAGGAGAGAATATCTCCTTGGAGGAGAAAGGGGAAATCGTCAACCGGCTTCAGGATGTCGTTGATGCGATACAAGTCCAGCACTTGAGTAAGGTCATCGGATTGCTCGGCGAGTCGATTTTCTGCGACCCTCATCCGCGTTTTTATGTTTTGGTGGATCAACTCGACGATAACTGGGTGGACGACAAATTCCGCTATCGCCTTATCAAGGCACTCGTAGACACCGCATCGGAAATCAATAAGAAGATGCTTGCGGTAAAGATCATCATAGCAATCCATCAGGATCTTCTGGATCTGGTCTTTCAACAAACCAGAGAACCGGGATTCCAGACGGAAAAATACGAGCCGCTCATGGTTCCTCTTAGGTGGAACCAAGAGCAATTGCTGGAGATGCTCAACAGGCGGGTCAACGCGTTGATCCGTAGGCGCTGGCAAGGCGGTCGTGTTACCTGGGCAAATATTTTGCCTGTCAAGGTACAGAAGGAGGCGACCGAGCAGTTCTTAGTCAAACGCACCCTCTATAGGCCCCGTGATCTAATCGTCTTCTTCAACGCTTGCGTCGAACAGGCACAGGATCAACCTGAGATTACCCCGACCATGATCACCAACGCCGAGAACCAATATTCGCTCAAACGGCTGAACTCTCTTTTCGATGAATGGATAGTTGAATTTCCAGAATTAGAGACCTGCATCGATTTACTGAAAAAACAGCCGATTCAATTCAGGATTAACATGCTGCCAGAGTCGCTTGTCCTAGATCTAGCGTTAAACATTGCAATAAACGAAAAACCGAACCAAATAACCACGCAAGCACGTGATTTGATCGACAACAAGTTAGGGAACAGAGATTTTCTCGCCTTCCTCACGGGAATCTTTTACAAGACCGGGTTGGTGGGACTCAAAACCGACTCTAATGCTCCTGTAGGATGGTCGTTTCTCCCTGATCAAGCCGATCTCGCCATGTTCGATAGTGACACTGTCGTTCATGTGTGCCCGGCATTTTGGCGCGCTCTGGGCATTAATCCAAAGTCCGAAAGCCAAGAACATATAAAGCGCGGAAGAAAAAGCAAATCACGATGAATCCTTACCGAAGTCTTAGAATCCACTAAATCAAGACAGTCTGTCGAACGCCATCACATTCCAGGGGGGCGGGCATTCTACACGCCCGCCAGACTGCAACAGTGCAAACGGCTCACGTACCCTCCAACCCTGCAATCGGGGCGGCAATCGGGGCGGCAATCGAACCGGGCATATACGCTCCATGGGGCATAAGCTTTGCTTAGGATGCTGAGACACCAACCGCCTCGCCAACCCTGGACCCTCCTACCCGTACTTAGCTATGCCTCCTCGCACCCCGCGCTACATCCGTCTCTTCTTTCGTCCCGAGCCGTGGCTCGCGGCGCTGGTGGCGCTTGGGATGATGGCTTCGGGGGAAAGCGCCAAGGCGGCGGCGATGTCGGCCGCCTCACTCGTAGAGGATGACCACGGCGCGTATTGCCAGTGCCGGGAGCGTTGTCGCGAGGCCGCTTGCTGCTGCGGGCCGACTGAACCATGGCCGACAAAGCCCTGGCAGGCGTTCGAGCCCCCGGAAGAGGACGCGGCGGCCTCCGCTCCCGTCGAGAAGAGTTCCGGGCCTTGCCTGGGCGCAACGCCTTGCGGCGATCCGGCCGCGCCGACGGGTTCGGCGGCGGGTGTCGAGGGCAAGTCGGCCGCCTTGGGGCTCGAATTTGGAGACCCCGCCCCCGAGTCGAGGCGGCTTCACGTCCGTCCCTCCGCACTTCATACCCCCGCCCGGCGCTCCGCGCGTCTGGAGAGACCCCCGGAGATCGACGCCCCGGCCTGAGCCTTCGGGCCGCGTCCGTCGCGTCTTTTCCGCGCGTTCCGCAATCGCCGCGATCGGTCGATCGATCCGCCCTCGCGTGCGCGCTTCTCGGGTTCCGTATTCGGGGGTTTCTCTTTCCATGCGCCTGCGTCGAGCGTTCACCCTGATCGAACTCCTTGTGGTCATCGCCATCATCGCCGTCTTGATCGCGCTTTTGCTGCCCGCGGTGCAGGCGGCGCGCGAGGCGGCGAGGCGGGCTCAGTGTTCGAACAACCTCAAGCAACTGGGCATCGCCTTGCACAATTACCACTCCGCCAACGACTGTTTCCCGGTCGGCTTCCTGTATCCAAAGGCCAATCAGACCTATCCGGGAATCCCGGCGCTCCATTATCGGTGGTCGGTCCTCGCCCAGCTTTCGCCGTACTTGGAGCAGTCAAACATCTACAACGCCTTGAACATGGATTGGCCGATCGGGGCCGGGCCGACCGCCGTTCTCGGGGCGTCTCCCTGGACGCCGTTCGGGGCCAACACCACGGTCATGGCGGCCAAGGTCAACATCTTCCTCTGCCCCAGCGACTCGCAAACGCCGCCGACAACGCTGCCCGGCGGGGTGACTTCGGGGCCGGCGAACTATCAGTTTTGCACCGGCGACGGCTCGCCCTTGAGCGCCAATCCCGGCGACGCGGGCGAGTCGATCAAGCCCAACGGCGCGTTCGTCCTGGGCCCGCCCCAGTCGATCGCGAGCACCACCGACGGCTCAAGCGGGACGGTCGCCGCGTCGGAGCAGCTTATCGGGACCGCCGGGGGAGGCCCGTCCACCCAGACCGGCGCGTCGGCGAGGCCAAGCGACGTCCGCCGGGCCGCCGCGATCGGGTCGACGCCCCTGTCCGAGTCGGGATGCGCGAGCCCCTCGGGATGGCGGCTCGACAAGGGATACGCCTGGTGGGATGGCGACTATCGGACGACCCTCTACAACCATTATCTGCCCCCCAACGCCGACGCCCCCGACTGCTGGCAGGCGAGCCCCCCGCACAACCCGGCGCTCAAGGCGGCGAGGAGCAATCACCCGGGGGGCGTCAACGTCCTTTACTGCGATGGCCATGTTGGGTTCGCGAAGGACTCGGTCAGCCCGCAAATCTGGCGGGGGTTGGCCACGCGGAACGGCGGCGAGGTTGTCTCGGCCGACGCCTATTGATTGCATGGGGGAACACCCGGCGGTTTCTTCGCCGATTCGCGCGGCGGGAATCGACGAAGTCCGTATAATCGGAAAATTCAACCGACTCTCTCGCCGGTTGGCCGGCCGTTGAAGACAGGTCGAGCCGGACGACGGGTTGGGAGCCGACAATTTGCCTTCGATAGGGAGATCCGACCGATGCGCGGGATGGTCCTTTTCAGCTTCGCAACCTTGACGGCCGCGGGACTCGTCGCCGGCCCCAGCGCCGCCCTGGCGCAGACGACCCCGGCCCAGGCCCAGCCGAAGGCCAAGGCCGCCGCGCCGGCCCAGGGCGCGGCTCCGGCCGCCCCGGCGCAAGCCCAAACCCCGGCGGTCGCCAATCCGGGCGAGGTCGTCGCGACGGTCGAGTACAACGGCGTCACCGACAAGATCACCAAGGGCGACGTGCTCAACATCGTCACCCGCTATCGGATCCCCGCGGTCGAGGACCAGGAGCAGGTCTACCGCGACGCCGTCGACACGCTGGCCAACACGAAGCTGGTCACCCAGTTCCTGAACCGTCAGCAGATCAACGTCCCCGCCGAGAAGGTCAACGCCGAGATGGCCAACCTGGAGCAGGGCCTCAAGGCCGAGGGCAAGGACCTCGCCAGCGCCCTGCTTGAAAACGGCTACTCGCTCGACGAGATCCGCCAGGAGATCCAGGACCGCCTGCGTTGGATCGAGTACGTGAAGGCCAAGGCGACCGACGCCGAGCTGAAGCGGTTCGTCGAAGAGCACCACGACCTCTTCGCCGGCACGCAAGTCCGCGCCAGCCACATCCTTCTTCGCACCGAACCCGACGCCTCCGACGCCGACAAGGCGAAGGTCAAGGCCAAGCTCGCGGAGATCAAGAAGGAGATCGACGCGAACAAGATCACCTTCGCCGAGGCCGCCAACAAGTATTCCGAAGACCCGGCCAACGAGGGGGGCGCCGGCGGCGACCTCGACTTCTTCAACCTGAGCAGCGGCTTCATCCCCGAGTTCACCGACGTCGCCTTCAAGCTCAAGAAGGGCCAGGTCTCCGACCCCGTCGAAACCCCCTACGGCTACCACCTGATCCAGGTGACCGACCGCAAGGAGGGCCGCCCCTTCGACCTGGAGCAAAACAAGCCCTACGTCACCACCGTCTACGCCGGCGAGCTTCAAAAGAACCTGCTGACCGAAGCCCGCAAGGCGGCCAAGATCGACATCAAGCCGATGCCGAAGGATCTGTTCCCGCCCGTCCCCGCGCAGGCCGCCCCCGCCCCCGAAACCAAGCCCGCCGAAGGCGCGGCTCCGAAGGCGAAGTAAGAATCGCGGCGGTTTGGCCGCAACACTCTCCTTGTAGCCGGGGTCTGTGACCCCGGGACGCGGGCTTCGGCAATCCGGCGCCGGTCCCGGCCTCACAGAGGCCGGCTACAAGAATTTGCGCGTTTGTAGTGGCCGACCAACTTGAGACCGGCCGGCGACGCCCGGCCTACAACTCGTTCCGATTCTCATCCCGTCCCGCCGACCTCCGCTCCGCCAGCCATCCCCCCGGCGCGGTCGCGTGGATCGTGATCGTTCCCGTCAACCAGACCACGAACCCGACGATCACGATCAGCCAAATCTGTTGGGTGGTCAGACCGAACCAACCGCGATCGTGCCCCGCGCCCCCCTGAGGCGACATCGCGAACGCCGCAAGGCCGAACATTTCGATCAGCAGGCCGATGAACCGGAGAACTTGACCCGTGTAACGGGGAGGCATGGGAGTCCCTCGATCGCTTCAGGAAGGCGGGAAAAGCCGCGCCCGCCGCGCCGGCCGCTCCGCGATCCCCAAGCCTCGATCGTACCCCTTCGGCCCCGAGGTTGGTAGCCGGACGATTGACGACCGACAATCCCCCCTTTAGGGTAGGGGCTGAACCGATCGCCGGCGGTCCCTCTTCTCCCCGCTTCCCATCCCGCGCGAGGTCTCCCAATGAACACCCAGGCCGGTTCGCGCTTCGCCTGCGCGCTGCTCGTGATGATTGGCTCGGCCCGGGCGCAAAGCCCGCCGACCTCGGCCACGATCGACGCCTCGGCGCTGACGTTGACGATGCCCGAGCACTTCCAGGTGATCTCGACCCTGGAGCCGATCCGACGGGTGAAGCTCATCGCGCCAACCGACGGCGTCGTCCGCTCGATCGACGCGGGACTTGGAACGGCGGTTAAAGCCGGCGCTCAAGTCGCCGAGCTCGACCGCCGCGAGGCCGCCGCGAGGCTCAAAATCACCGAGGCCGAACTGAGGGAGGCCGAGGCTCGGCTCGCCGCCGAGCCGAGTCTTGGAAACGCGCGGCTCATGTCCGCCCAGGCTGAACTCAACGAGAAGGAGGTGTACGCGGCGGGGCCAGGGACCGGGGCTGGAAAGGACGCGTTGAAGGCGCAAGTCGAGGCGGCCAAGGCGCGCCTCGAGGAAGCGTCCCAGGCGCGTTTCGCGGCGACCGAGGCGGCCAAGGCCCGCGTTGAGACGGCCCAGGCGCGCGTCGAGCTGGCCCGCCTCGAAGCCGACGGACTGACCCTCCGCGCCCCATTCGCCGGGACGATCACCGACGCGCCGGTTTCGTCGGGTCAATTCGTGCTCAAGGGGACCGAGATCGCCGAGCTTGCCGACCTGTCCGCGCTGAGGGCCTTGGTTCCCGTCGATCGCCGGGCCGCGACCGTCGGCGACGATCTGAAGGTCTGGGTTGAAGACCAGGAGCAAACCGCCAAGGTCAAGGCGATCGTCCCCTTGCCCGCGACCGACGAATACAAACCGATCCGCGAGCTGGCCTCGCCGCTGGCGACCGCCTGGGTTCAACTGGACAACCCGAAGGGGACGCTTGAGCCGGGCCTCCGCGTCCGAGGCCCGGGGCTTCCCGTCGCCCCGATCGCCACCGTTCCCAAGCGCGCCGTTCAGCGCGTCGGCGCGGCAACGGCCGACGCCCGGGTTCAGGTTATCCGCAACGAGTACGTCGTCAACATTCCCGTCAAGGTTCTGGGAGAGGTTGGCCCCGAGCGGGTTCAGGTCACCGGCGCCTTGCGGTCGAGCGACGCCCTCATCACCTCGACCTCCTCGCCGCTTCAGGCCGGCACCCTGGTCCGGTTCGGCGAGGGGGGCCCCCCGGCCGTCGAGGGGACGACCCCCGACCCGAACCGCCAGGGGATCCCAGCCACAATCGCAACCCCCGGTCAACCCGCCCCCAGGCCGACGACCGCGCCCCGCCCCGCACCGCCGCCGACTCGCTCGCTCCGCCCCGCACCGCCCGTCCAGTCGGGTGGCGGGGAGCCGTTTTAGAAGAGGCTCCTCCTCGCGCCTGCCAGCCGTCCGCACGATCCCAAATTGGGTTCGTTCGGCGCGGCCGACGAAACGGTGTTTGCGGACGTAGAACCTTATACCGCTACTCGTTGCGATGCTCGCGCGGCGATGGGAATTGGGTTCGTTCGGACGACTTCCAGCAAGTTCTCTTGGGATGAATCGCTGGGTGCCCCAGCCGAAAATTGGGTTCGATTGGCCAAATTTAACCACGCTCGAGCTGGGCTCCGCGGTTCCGCCTCGAACCCCGCGGGAAATTTAACCTGGGGGACAGGCATTCTTGCCTGTCCGATACTCGGCGACGGACAGGCAAGAATGCCTGTCCCCCAGGGACGTTGCCCTCCCCCGCCAAAGCAAAACTCTCGGTCCCGCCCCCCAATTGGCTTCGTTCGGCCAAAATCGCGCGGTTCGTCCTTCGGCCCCGGCGCGGAAATTGGGTTCGTTTGGCCAAAATCGCGCGGTTCGCCCTGCGGCCTGCGGCGCGGAAATTGGGTTCGTTTGGCCAAAATCCTGCGGTTCGCCCTTCGGGCCCGGCGCGGAGATTGGGTTCGTTTGGCCACAATCGCGCGATTCGCGGCGTCTCGTGATTGATCGGATTGCCAAAGAGCCAGGGGAGGCGAGACCTTCCCGCCTCAGTATGATCAGCGGCGGAAGGCTCCGGATTTCATGATTCTGGAAATCGGCGCGGATTTTGGATTTTTCCATAGGGAAGGCCGGAATCCCTGGGGCCGCGGGGCGCCCTGAGAGTCAAGCGATTCACTCAAAAAGAGTTTGCTCCAGGCGCGGGCCACCAACTTCCTCGTCAGGCGTTGGCCTTCGAGGTCCGGCGACTTTTGAGGCGCGACCAGACGTGCTTGCCCTGCTCGCCGATCTGGCTGAGGACGCGGCCGACCTTTGAGCGGTTCGAGGCGGCCTGGAGTCGTCGGACGAGCGAGGCCCGCTCGGCCCGGTGGAGTTGAGTCGCGAAGGCGGGGAGGACGTGCTCGACCAGGCCGAACGGCGATTGGTCGGGCAGGCCCGCCGCGACGAAGGTGGAAAACGTCGGCGGCAGATCGGCCTGGAGCGATTCGAAGAGGCTCCGCACGGCCGCCTCGCGGGCGCTTTGGCCCTCGGTCCAGTTGTACGGTGGCGACCACACCGCGCCGAACTCGGGGCGATCGACGCCCGTCACCACGACCAGGGCCGGGGGAGGCTCCCGATCGGGGTGCTGGATGAAATAGCCGTCCCACTCCTTGGCGAACGCCAGGTCGGCCGGTCGCAACCCCTTGCGGCCGTCGATGACCAACACGATCATGTCGCCGTCGACCGACGTCGCCACGGCCGATTCCCGCGATTGGCGGTCGGATCGCGACTCGCCCGCGCGTCCGCCGGTCGTCGCGTAACCGGGCACCTCCACATATTTGACGTTCTTGAGCCGATCGACAAGCGAAGCGTCGAGCCCCATCCCCTCCAGTCGGGCTCGGATCGGTCGGTCGTCGCCCTGGAAAACCTCTTTCGCGGCGGCGATCAACCGGGTCTTGCCCGACCCTTGGGCGCCGACGACATCAATGACCAGCGTCTCGTCGGCTTCCGAACTGAGCGCTGGGAGTCGATGCCGGCGCGTCAGTCGACGGTACTGATCGGCGCCGATGGCGAGCCGGCCGCTAAACAGCTCGATCAGGTGGACTCCCAGCCGATTCACATAGGCGTGGAAGAACCACCTCATCACGTTTTGCTGCATGTTCTTCCAGGCCGGCTTGACGATCAACTCGCGAGTGCCGACGCGCGTCAGGCCGCTCAGTGGGTTCAGAAACGGCGAGACGAGGGCGTAAAGATCGTTGGCCTTCGAGATGTACCCGGCCACCTGAACCGCCCGCCGCCAGTGGGCCAACGTGACCAGGTCGCCGCCGGGCATCTGCCGGGTCAGCTTGGCGAGGTCTTCGGCGGCCAGCTCCAGGGCTGATAGCAGCTCGACGACGGGCACCTCGTCGAGCGGAAAGGTCGACTGGGGGTGATAGTGCGCGGCGAGGTCCTTGAGCAGGTCTCGGCCGGTCTGGATGTAGGTGTCGGCGTCGAAGAGCGAGTCCATCGACAACTTCTCAGCCTCGTGAGAATGGCCCTCGACGATCTTCCAGGCCTGGCGGTCCCGGGGCGAAAACGTCCGGGGCGACTCCCAGTCCAGGGGCGGAAGCACCGTCCGAACGCTGGTGGTCCACCGCGCGGCGAGGATCGCGAACAGCCCGCCGGCCACGATCCAGGCGATGACGGCGGCCAGCAGCCACCCTTTCTCCAGCAGCCAAAGCGTGCCGAAGCCCATGTAGGCCAAAATCGGCCCGACCAAGAGCAGCAAAAGCACCCCGGTTCGCCACTCAAGCAGCAGCGCCCCGAGCACCAGTCGCCATTGCCTCAGCGTCTCTCTCATCAGGGCTTCCCGATGGTTCGTTCGAGCCGTAGCCGTAGGGTGCGTCAATCGCGGCGCCGACGCGCTCCACGTGGCTGGTTGGTCTTTCTCGCGGGACATCACTCGGGCGCGAAAATGAGATCCAAGTCGAATGATAGACCCAATTCCGCGATCCTCCCAATGGTCCGCGCCTCAAGGCTACAGCTTGGGGGGCTGGTGGTAAAAACCGCCATGCAAGCCAGTTGGCAATCCAGCATTTCATCTGTCGTCGCGCGCACGAAGGCGGATTTCATTGGCTCAAGCAGATCGAGGAGTTTTAGCACAACCGGCTCAAGATGCCACCCGACTTCGCTTGGAAGAACAATAGCCACACCATTGTCCCTGCAACGGACTGATGATTTGCCGACGGCATCCCCGAGAGACCATCGCTTGGTGGGGGTAAACGGCAATATCTCAATCATCCTCTCGGATGTTACGGTGAGGCTGCTTATATTGAGCCGCACATCGATTGTTGGGTCGCGCGTCATCGTTGTAGACATCCACCGGATCTCCCGATCCACTTCCGCTTATGGGTTCTCTTTGGATAAGCCCTCCGGGGCTAGGAATCGGCCCCTCCGATAGCCTCCAGCGACGCGCCTCAATTTGAGCATGGTTTAATCGAGGCAACTCCAGCGGCGATCCTCAAAATCGTAGATTTTCCGATAGTACGGCGGAATAACCTGCCAGACGAGCATGGGCTTTCCAGAGTTGTAGTAGTAGAAGCGGCTCGGCGGACCAAAGCAATATTTGGCAAGTGGCACGGAGTCCATATATTGCGGCGCGAGTTCCTCAAGCGTCTTGGGGAACCTACCGTTGGCGGCGTGATATGCCTCGCAAGCGGTTATGACGCGCCGGGCGTTCGCTTCGGCGATCCTGTTTTGGACGGCGTTGTTGGCCAAGACGACCACCAACGTCAAAGCTGGAATCCCGACCCGGATAAGAGCGAGCCCCCAACCGGGGCGCTGGATCGCGCTCCTAACCAAGCTGACAAGAATCCAGATCGGACAGACGAACCACGACCAAAGGAACGACGCGGTGAACGCCCCGTCGAAGAACAACAGGGCGGCCGCGGCGATGACGCTCCGTTTAACGCCGTGGAAGATTCCCCTTCCGCCCGCCTCGTTCATGGCCGCCTCCTCCCGGATCCGCCAAGCCCAAGGGGCGTGAATCCTCCTCCATGCTAACCCCCGAGCGGGGCCGACGCATCAGGCCCGAAGCGCCGCGCCGAATTTCCGGGAGCAGGCTTCGACCACGCTCTTAACCGCCTGGTCGACCTCCTCGCCGGTCAGGGTTCGGTCGTCGCGGCGGAAGGTCATGTTGAAGTGGAGGCTTTGGCGGTCGTCGGGGAGGTTGCCTCCCTGGAAGGTGTCGAGGTAGGCGACCGAGCGGAGCGTCTTCCCCCCGGAGTCTCGGACGGCCGACGACAGATCGGCCCAGGCGAGCGAGCGGTCGACCACCAGCGAGAGGTCGCGGACGACGGCCGGGAACGTCGGCAAGGGCTGATATTGGGCGACGGTCTGGGCCTTCTCCAGCAGGACCTTCAGCTCCAATTCGGCGGCCGAGCAGGCGTTGCGCAGCTCGAACTTCTGAAGCTGGGCGGCGTCGACTTCACCGAGGTGGCCGAAGTGAACGTCCCCGACGAACAACTCGGCGGCGCGGCCGGGGGCGAACAAAGGCGCTTCGACCGGCCGGGCGGTTAGGGGCTCGGCGATGTTCAGCCGCTTGAGCAAGGCTTCGATCACCCCCTTGAGCCCCCGGAAATCCCGGGCCGCCGCCAGGGCGAGGCGAGGGGGTTCGTCGGGGAGTTCGCGACCCTCGCGGGGAATGTACACGTCGGCGATCTCGAACACCTGGGCGTCGGCCGTCCCGTGGGCCTCGTTGTGGCGTCGGACGGCCAGGAGGCTCGGGATCAGGCTTTGCCGGAGGGCGTTCTCGCGCTTCCGGCTGGAGTGGCTGACGCGAAGGGGCTCCGACGCCGCGCCGGGGGCAACCGAGCCGGCCAGGTCGTCGCCGACCAGGCTGAACGTGACCGCCTCGTCCATCCCCAGGGCGGTCAGGACGTTGCGGATCTCAGACTCCACCCGCTCGCGCGAGCCCTTGGGCGAACTGGCCACCGGGAAGGCTCGATTCTCATGGATATGCTCATATCCGTGAATCCGCGCGGCTTCCTCGATCAGGTCGATCTCGCGGTCCAGGTCGGCCCGCCAGGTCGGAGGACGAACCGTGATCGACTCGGCGGTTTCCGAAATCACCTCAAGCCCAAGCGCCACCAGGATCCGACGGACTTCGGCCGGGTCGATCGAGATGCCGAGGACCTTGGAGATCCGGGGGAACCGCAGGGTGATCGGCTCGCGCTGGGGGACCGGCCGGGCCACGTCGATCACGCCGGGATGAAGCGTTCCGCCGGCCAGGTCGAGGACCAACTCGGCGGTTCGGCGGCTGGCCCACTCGGTGATTTCGGGGTCGATCGGCCGCTCAAACCGGAAGCTCGACGGGCTGAAAAGCCCGAGCGCCCGCGAGGTCTTCCGCACGCTCATCGAATCGAACTGGGCGGCCTCGATCAAGACGTTGGAGGTCGATGGGCCGATCTCGGTCTCAAGCCCCCCCATCACGCCGGCCAGGCCCACCGGGCGTTTTCCGTCGGCGATGACGAGCATCGACGGCTCCAGGTCGTAAACCTTGCCGTTGATCGCGGTGAGCTTCTCGCCCGGTTTGGCCAACCGAACGACAAGCCGGCGCTCCTCCAACTTGTCCAAATCGTAGGCGTGCAGCGGTTGGCCGCATTCGAACATGACGTAGTTGGTGATGTCGACGATGTTGCTGACCGGCCGGACGCCGAGCGTCTCAAGCCGTCGCTGAAGCCACCAGGGGCTCTCGCCGACCTTCGCTCCCGAAATCACCCGGGCCGTGAACCGAGGGCAAAGATCCGGCGCCTCGACCGTCACCCCGGTCTTCGACTCGACCGGATCGCCCGAGACCGGCGGCCGGGGGTCGGGGACTCGGAGCGCCTTGTCGTACAGGACGGCGATCTCGCGGGCGATCCCCAGGTGGCCGAGGCAGTCCGAGCGGTTGCTCGTCACCTCCAGGTCGATCGCCAGGTCGCCCCCGACTTCGGAGGTTTCCTCGTGATTCAGGCCGGTTAGGGCCAGGCGATCGGCGAGCGCTTCGACCGGCATGTCGAGCCGGACGTATTCGAGAAGCCAATTCCAACTAACGATCATCGGACTTTCCGCTCGTCGGCTCGGGTTGCGGTTTTCGGGACTTCGCCGGGGCGGCCTCCAGCCGACCCCACAGCCAATAGGCCGGCAGGCCCGCCAGGACGATCAGGAAGCCGATCCCCGAAGTCTTGGGCTTGAGATAAATGAAGTCGAGAATCAGAACCAAGGCCAGGCCAATGTAGATCAAAGGCGGGATCGGATAGGCGATCGTCTTGTACGGTCGATTCAAAAACGGCGCCTTGCGCCGCATCGCGATCACCGCGCCGACCATGACCACATAAAAGATCATGTCGACGGGAATGATGTACTCAAGCAGTTCGCTGTACAGGTTGCCGTAGGCGACGGCCCCGGTTTCGGCGTCGACGCTCACGGTCGCCGGCAGGGTCAAGAGCGAGGCCCAAACCCCTTGCGCGTAGAGCGCGACGGCCGGAACTCCGTGGGCGTTCGTCTTCCCCGCGGCCTGGAAAAAGAGGCGGTCGCGGGCCATCGCGTAGAAGACCCGGGCTCCGGCCAAAACCAGGCCGTTGACGCATCCGAAGGTCGAAATGACGATCGCTCCGGCCATCAGATGCCGGCCGATCGGCCCCATCGCGGCCTCCATCGCGGCCGTCCCCACTCGATCCTGGGGCGCGTGTTGAATCAAGTCGAAGGGAAGACTCGTCAGGTAGGCGAGGTTGGCCAGCAGGTAAAGGATTACCACGCTGGACGTGCCGAAGAGAAGCGCCCGGGGAAGGGTTTTGCCGGGGTCGCGGGTCTCTCCCCCGGTGAAGGTGACGTTGTTCCAGGCGGTCGACGAGAACAAGGGGCCGATCATCGCCAGCCCCAAGAGCAGCAGGATCGCGCCGGGGCCGTCGACGGGAAGCGGCTCTTTGTAGCCGGCGGCGGGCGTCCAGCCGTTGGCCGCGGGGTTCCACCAAGAAGCCGTCCAGGCGGCGGCCCCGGTGTTCGAGCCCAGAAACAGGCCGATCAGGATGAGGCCCAAAAGCGCGGCGGTCTTGGTGATCGTGAACGTGTTTTGGATCAAGGCCCCGAGCTTTAGTCCCCGCGTGTTGGCGGCGGTCAGCAAAACGATCAAGGCGACGGCCACGGCCTGCTGGGTTGAGACCCGGATCGCGTAGCTTCCCAGTTCAAGGGCCGGAAGCGCGACGTCGGCGGAGATCGCGGGGATGAAGACGCCGAGGAACTTGGCGAACGCCACGGCCACCGCGGCGATCGTCCCGGTCTGCACGACCAGGAAGAGCGACCAGCCGAAAAGGAAGCCGATCCTCGGGCCGTAGGCGGTTCGGAGGAAGACGTACTGGCCCCCCGCGCGCGGCATCATCGCGGCGAGTTCGGCCGAGGAGACGGCGCCGGCGACGGTCATCAGCCCGGCCAAGAGCCAGGCGATCATCAGCCAGCCGGGCGAGCCGACGATGCGGGCCGACTCGGCCGAGGTGATGAAGATGCCCGAGCCGATCATCGCCCCCATGACGAGCATGGTGGCGTCGAGCGAACCGAGGCCCCGAACCAGGGCCGGGGAGCGCTTGGGCTTCGACGGAGACGGTTCGGGTTCCTCGGTCGTCATGACGGGCCCTGCTCAACCCTCTCGCTTGACGAAGTCTTGAACGTCGGCGATCGCCTGGGTCAGCGATTCGCGGCGCCAATCGGTCAGGGCGGTGTCCATCGCCGCGGCCAGCTTGTGCGTCAGGTGCGTGGCGGCCTCCTTCGGCGACTGTCCCTCGGCCCGGACCTCCGGAAAATCGTGGTGGTGAACGCAGACGCCGTGGGACGTCGCCCCCATCGTCACGATCACTCGTTCTTGTTGTTGCTGTCGCATCTGAGGCCTCCCGCTCAATCGGTGTTGGAAGCTCATCAATCGGGGCGAGCGGGCAAGACCGCCGGATTCCTAGAACTGGTCGAGGAAGCGAACGTCGTTTTGATAGAGAAGACGAATGTCGTCGATTCCATGCCGCCTCATGCAGAGGCGCTCGATCCCCAGACCAAAGGCGAATCCAGTCACTTGCTCCGGGTCGTAGCCGACGGCCTTGAAGACGTTGGGGTCGACCATGCCCGCCCCCCCCATTTCAACCCAACGGTCGCCGCCGTGCCAGAGCATATCGACTTCGACGCTCGGTTCCGTGAACGGAAAGAACGACGGACGGAATCGAATCTTCACGTCCTCGCCAAGATAAGCGCGGGCGAAAAGCCGCAAAACGGTCTTCAGGTCGGCCATCGTGACCCCCTGGTCAACCATCAGGCCCTCGATCTGGTGGAACATGAACGAGTGGGTCGCGTCCACCGTGTCGGGCCGATAAACCCGGCCGATGGCGACGACCCGAACCGGCGGCGGCTGCGACTCCATGACCCGAATCTGGATCGTGCTGGTCTGGCTGCGGAGCATCGTCCGCTCGGACAGATAGAAATTGTCCAGGGGATCGCGGGCGGGATGGACCGGGGGGATGTTCAGGGCGTCGAAATTGTGGTGGATGTCCTCGACCTCGGGTCCGCGGGCGACCGCGAAGCCGAACCGGGCGAAGATGTCGAGCAACTCGTCGGCCGTTTGCGAGAGCGGATGCCGATGGCCGAGCCGGGGGGCGACTCCGGGCAGGGTGACGTCGATCCCGCCGGCGACCGCCTCGCGTCGCTCAACCCGCGATCGGGCCGCCTCAAGCGCGGCCTCAAGCGCCCGTTTGACGCCGTTGAAGCGCTGGCCGTAGGCCCGCTTGACGGACGGCTCCAGGGTCTTGAGCCGCTCCTGGGCGGCCTTCAACCGCCCCTGCTTCTGGCCCAGATACTCGACTCGCGCCGCCTCGACGGCGTCGGGAGTCGCCGCCGACTCAAACGCGCGGGCGGCTTCGGCCTCCAAGTGGTCCAGATCCAGGAGGGCGGGTTCCAACGATTCCGTGGAGCTCATCTCGGCCTTCGACTTCGATCGGTCGCTAAGGGGAGTGGCGCGGTCGCCGGGAGACGACCAATCCGACCCGACGGCCGTCGCCGGCGGGCGACGCCCGCCCCACGGATACCCTCCGCGGGCAAGCGCCTTGCGGGGCGGGCGTCGCCCGCCACTTCAGCGCGCCGGGGTTGGGCCTCCAGCGGCTCAGGCGGTTTTGACCGCTTGACGCGCCTTCAACTCGGCGTCGAACCGATCCAACTCGGCCCGGGCCCTCGAGACGATGTAATCGAACGTCTCGGCGTCGTGGATGGCGATCTCGGAGAGGCTCTTGCGATCCAGGCCGATCTTGGCGAGCTTCAGCCCGTGGATCAGCCGGCTGTACTTCAGCCCCCGCATCTCGGCCGCGGCGCTGAGCCGGGTGACCCAGAGCTTGCGGAACTCGCGCTTCTTGGCCCGGCGGTCGCGAAACGCGAACATGCCGGCCCGCAGCAGGGTCTCCTTGGCCGACTTCAGCAACCGTCTCCGACCGCCGACGAATCCTTTGGCGGCCTTGAAGATCCGAACCTTCGCCTGGCGTCTGGCCGCGCCTTTTCTTGCACGCATTGTTCAGGGTCTCGCAGGGGGGCGTCCGGTTCGGCGCCCCGGGTGAAATACGGGAAAAATCGCAGGGGTGAAATCACTCGGAGGCGGGAGCGGCCTGCTCGCCGGCGCCCTCGGCCTGCTCGGCGACGACGGCGAGCCGGGCGGCCTCGACGGCCAGGGGGTTGCTCGACTGCCGAGTCAAGAGGGCGTCGCGAACCCGTCGGTTCTCGGCCGAGACCTCCAGGAACGTCTTCTTGCGCAGCCGCCTGACGCGCTTGCCGCTCTTGTGGCTCATCAGGTGCGACGAGCCGCACCGCTTGTGCGAGACCTTGCCGGTGGCCGAGACCTTGAACCGCTTCTTCATACCCTTGTGGGTTTTCAGCTTGGGCATTGCTCTACCGTTTCTGTTCCCGTCTGGATCAAGTCGGATCGCGGGATTGGCCGGCCGATCCGCGGGAGGCGCCGGGCGGGCGCCGCCGGTTTCGGCTCGCGTTGGAGAAGTCGTCTCTAATAATCGCAAACGTCCCGGCGCGGCCGCGGCGGGACGGGCCCCGGGGCGGCGGTCGGTCGGCCGCGCCGGCTCGAAGTCGCGGCTCGGAGCCGAACCAGCGTCCCCCCGTCGACGACGCGCGGTCGGATCGACCGTCGAGCGTTGTGGAGGAGACGCGCGGGCAAGTCGCGCATGGTAACAGAACGCCCCGCCCGCCGTCCAGTATCGCGAACCCGTTTCGCGGCGTTTCTCGCCCGCCGCGTCCTCAGGGAGGCCGCCAGCCGATCGCCGACGCCCTCACGACCGCGGAGCCAGGATCGCGGTCATCCGCCGTCCCTCCATCGAAGGAGGCTTTTCAAGCTTGCCCACTTCCTCGAGCGCTTGAAGAACCTCGTTCATCACGCGCCGGCCCTCGTCGATGTGGGCCAGCTCGCGGCCACGGAAAAGGACGTTGACCAAGACCTTGTCCTTGTGCTCCAGAAACTCGCGGGCCCGCTTGACCTTCACCTCGATGTCGTGGTCGCCGGTCTTGGGGCGGACGCGGATTTCCTTGATCTGGATCTGGTGCTGCTTCTGCTTCGACAGCCGCTTCTTCTGCGTGTACTTGAACTTGCCGAAGTCGATGATCTTGCAGACCGGGGGCCGCTCGTTGGGGGCGACCTCGACCAGATCCATCCCCGCCTCGCGCGCTGTCTCAAGCGCCTTGTTGGTCGGCATGACGCCGAGCATCGCGCCCTCGGCGTTGATGACCCGCACCGGGGAAATGCGGATTTGCTCGTTGACCCTCAAACCTCGATCGATCGGTCCGATGACGTCCTCCTCGGGGACGAATGCAGTGATCGCCTCGCCAATGCGGAACCGCGGAACCGCTTCGCCGCGCGAACCAGCCCGGGATTCCGAACGACCCCGGTCCAGGCCCCGGCGGCCGGCCGTTGGGTCATTGGAGGCAATCTAAACAATTACGGAGCGGGCCGCCGATGTCAAGACCTGCTCGCCGCCGGACGCCCCATGAAAGGCCGATTTTGGCGTCGAAAGCATCCCGAGCGCTCCCAAATCCCCAACGCCCCGCGCCCGGCGCGGCGCCGAACCCTTGCGGCGGCCGATCAAACCTCCCAAAATCGAC
>Ga0182738_1002138_pt1 | contig 23765 bp, 23 predicted proteins | sample eDN5th30CBELigMG_FD_128876 | JGI IMG/M metagenome (GOLD analysis project Ga0182738, IMG submission 128876) | Enriched Miracle-Growth compost microbial communities from Emeryville, California, USA - eDNA 5th pass 30_C BE-Lig MG (version 2)... ...
GCGCCGCATCTTCCAGATCGTGCTCCCGGCGGCGGCTCCGCAGATATTCGCGGGGCTGAAGGTGTCGCTCACCGCGGCGGTCCTCCTCTCGGTGGTGTCGGAGTTCTTCCTCGCGAGCAACGGAATCGGCTTCGAGATGATCCAGTCCCAGCGGCTCTTCCACTTCCTCGACATGTGGGGCTGGATGGTCATCCTCGCCCTGCTCGGAGCTGCGCTGAACGGGCTCATGGCCCTCGTTGAGCAGCGGATGCTGCGTTGGCATCGCCTGATGCGGCAGCAGAACCAGTGACGAATCAGAACGAGGAAAGAGGGAACGTGACGACGATGCGTGCCGATGGCGGCAAGAGCGTTGGGGGCGATGGCTCCGGGAGGACGATCCTCGATGTTCGCGGGGTGCGCCACGTCTACGGGACCGGCCCCGGGGCGCACGAGGCGGTGGCGGACCTGACTTTCTCGGTCGATTCCGGGGAGTTCATCTCCATCGTCGGGCCATCCGGTGCGGGCAAGTCGACGCTCCTCCGGATCCTGTCGGGCTTGCTCAGACCCACCGAGGGCGAGGTGATCCTCGACGGAACTCGCGTTGCTGGCGTTCCCGAGGGCATCGCGATGGTGTTCCAGGACTACAGCCGGTCGCTGCTGCCGTGGCTCACCGTGGAGCGGAATGTCGCCTTCCCGCTGCGGAAGCCGAGCATCAGCAAGCAGGATCGCCAGCAGCGGGTGCAGGAGAGCCTCGCCGCCGTCGGGCTCGCGCAGCATGGGGATCGCTTCCCATGGCAACTCTCCGGCGGCATGCAGCAGCGCGTCGCCATCGCCCGCGCGATGGCCTACCGACCGAGGCTCATGCTGATGGATGAGCCCTTCGCCTCCGTCGATGCGCAGACCCGCGCCGAGCTCGAGGATCTCACCCTCAGGATCCGGCGGGACTACGACATGACGATCCTCTTCGTCACGCACGACATCGACGAGAGCGTCTATCTCGCGGATCGCGTCGTCGTGCTCTCCCGACCGCCGGCCCGGCTCCTCGACAACATCGTCGTCGATCTCCCGGCGGAGCGCGACCAGATCACGACCCGCGAGATCGACACGTTCGTCCATCTCCGGGGAAAGGTCGCTCGCATGATCCGCAGCGGCGAAGCCGACCACTGACGTTCGCGTTTCCTCACACCTGCACCCCCAATGAAAGGACAAGCAATGCACCTCAGAGAATCCCTGCTGGCTGGTGCGGCCGGGCTCGCGGTGGTCGGCATGGTCGCCGGCTGCTCGAGCTCGCCGACGACCGATCCGTCTACCGAACCCGGTGGTGGGATCGTCCAGCCCACGGAGCCGATCAAGCTCAAGATCGCGCTCTTCCAGACCGCGGGCACCGGCCCGGGGCTGGCCGCTACGACCGAGGGCACCTATGAGAAGTACGGGCTCGACGTCGAGCCCGTGTGGATCACCAGCTCCGCAGCCGCCGTGGCCCAGCTCCTCGCCGGCGACGTGCAAGCGGCGCACACCGCCTACTTCGGCGTCATCGATTCGACGGTCAACGGCATCCCCCTCGACATCATCTCCGAGCTCACCTTCGCGGTGCCCGAGGTGAACACGATCGAGACGCTCCCGAGTTCCGGCATCGAGGACGTGTGCGACTTCGAGAACAAGACCGTCGCCGTGCTCGACCTCAACGCCGCCATGGTCAACCTGATCAAGTACGGCATGAGCGAGGGCGGCTGCGACTCGTCGCTCGTCAACCTCGTCGAGCTCCCCTATGCGGAGGTTCCCGCGGCGCTGGAGCGCGGCACGATCGACGCCGGCGCGGCGTACGGGGTCGGTGTCAACGAGCTGAAGGGCACGTTGCAAACCGTGACCGCGTACGATCTCGGCGGCGGCTTGCTCGACGGCTTCGCCCAGAGCGGCCTGGTCGTCACGAAGGAGTACGCGGAGCAGAATCCCGACACCGTGGCGCGCATCCAGTGCGCCATCGCGGATGCCGCGTCGATCATTATCGAGGACGACGACGCCTACGTGGAGGCGGTCGTCGCGGCCACGGGGCAGTCCGCGGAGGACGTGCGTGCCGCCGCGAAGCCCGGGTTCACCGACGTGCTGCGCACGGACAAGCTGCGTCAGGTCGTGGACATCATGTCCGCCTCCGACCCTGGCCGGGTGCCGGACGACTTCGACATCGATGATGCGATCGTCCCGCAGCCCACGAACTGCGCCGACTACGTCGTGAACGGCTGACGCACGGAGTCCCGGTCCCCCGCGCCCGCAGGCAGGCGCGGGGGACCGAGACTCGCCCCCACGATCATCGCAACCGACGGAGGACCTTGATGTCGGCACATCCCTACCAGAACGTGGCCATCGTGGGCGCGTTCAACTCGCGTCAGGCGCGCGTGCTCGAGGGGCACACCTCGCAGTCGATCGCGCTCGAGGCCGCCCTCGGCGCGATCAAGGAGACGGGGCTGGCGGTCGACGAGATCGACGGGGTGTTCGGGCGTCCGGGTGATGAGGTCGGCTATGCGCTCGGGCTCAACATGTTCACCAACGGAAGCGCTGGCGGATTCGGTATTCCCGCGGTCATCGAGGCGGCCAACGCCATCGCGGCTGGCGCGGTCGAGACCGCGCTGGTGGTGTTCGGGTCGGCCGGTCTGTACACGGCCGAGAGTCGACGGCGCCCTGGACGCGGCCCGGCAACGAATGGGTCGCGCCATACGGCATGTACACGGCGGTGGAGTTCGCCTTGATCGCGCGACGGCACATGCACCTGTACGGCACGACGCCGGAGCAGCTGGCGACGGTCGCCGCGACCATTCGCAACAACGGCAGCGACCACCCCGGCGCTGTCTATTACGGCAGGGGTCCGTTCACCGTGGAGGACATCCTCGCGTCCCGAATCGTCGCCGACCCGTTCCACCTCCTCGACTGCTCCACGACCTCCGAGGGCGGGGCGGCGGTGATCCTCACGACTGCCGAGCGGGCGGCGGACCTCCCGGTCGTCCCGGTCCGGATCCTGGGCGGCGGATCGGACGCGCTCGGCCCCTTCTATCAGCATCCTCCGCGCTGGGACCTCACCGGCAGTCGCGAGGCCGGCATCCCGAACGGATATGTGGGCCGTCGTGCCGCTCAGCACGCCTTTCGCACGGGCGGCCTTACCCCCGCCGACGTGGACGTGTGCGAGTTCTACGATCCCTTCTCCTTCGAGATCATCCGCCAGTTCGAGGCATTTGGTTTCTGCACGGAAGGTGAGGGCGGGCCGTTCGTGATGGATGGACGGATCGGCCCCGGCGGGCAGTATCCCATTACGACCGACGGCGGGACGATGTCGTTCGGCCACTCGGGCGTGCCGCAGCATCTTCAGCGGGTCATCCGCGCGGTCCATCAGCTGCAAGGCCGCTGCGACACCAATCAGGTGAAGGACGCTGAGGTCGCGCTGTGCTCCAACGGCGGAGCGGGAGCGCTCTTCACGCACGTCCTCCTACTCGGGAAGGAGCTCGCATGATGCTCGAGCCGCAGCGCGCGGGGATCCCCGTGCCGGCCGTCACCCCGTTCACGCGCCCCTTCTGGGACGCTGCTAAGGAGGGGCGACTCCTCTACCAGTTCTTTCCCGCCTCAGGTCGTGCGCAGTTCAATCCGGCGCCCATCGACCGCGTCTCTCTCTCCGAGGAGTTCGAGTGGCGCCAGAGCGCCGGCCGCGGGGCCGTGTACAGCCACTCGACCGTATGGCGACCGCAGACGCCGGCGTTCCGGACCCCCTATGCAGCCGCGATCGTCGAGCTCGAGGAGGGCTATCACATGATCAGCAACATCGTCGGATGCGACCCGGGCGACGTCCACGTCGGGCTCCGCGTCATCGTCCAGTTCGAACGAATCGGCGACGAGTTCGTCCTTCCCTATTTCACCCCGGAGGAGGACCGATGAGCATCCGCGGAGCGACCGCCGTCGTCGGCGTCGGCGAGTCGGAGTACTACAAGCATGGCCGATCGCCGGACCCGGAGTTTGTCCTAGTCATGAAGGCGATCCTCGCCGCGGCGGCGGATGCCGGCGTCGATCCGCGCACGATTGACGGATTCGTGAGCTACGCGAACGACCGGAATACCGCAATGCGGGTGTCCAACGCACTGGGTGTGAACGAGCTGCGCTGGGCGACGATGCAATGGGGCGGGGGAGGTGCCGGCGCATCTGGCGCCGTCCAGCAGGCCGCCGCGGCGGTCGCGGCCGGCTTCGCGGAGACCGTGGTGGTCTACCGCGGGCTCTCCCAGGGGGAGTTCGGCCGCTTCGGCCTTATGCGGACGCGGCACCCGAACGACTCGCTCCGCTTCGCGTACGGGATGTCGACGCCGATCCAGAAGTTCGCGGCGCGGATGAACCGGTACTTCTACGAGACGGGCCTGGACCCGGCGACGCAGCGCGCGGTCTCGATGGCCTCGTACTTCCATGCGCAGAGCAATCCGAGGGCGGTGATGAAGGGCCGGCCGCTCACCGTCGAGCAGTACGAGGAGAGCCGCTGGATTGTCGAGCCATGGCGCCTCTACGACTGCTGCCAGGAGAACGACGGAGCCGCGGCGCTCATCGTCACGAGTGCGGCCCGAGCGAAGGACCTGCGGCAGCGGCCCGCGTACATCCTCGGCGCCGCGATGGGCGGGGGACACCGCAGCTCCGCCTACTCCGAGTCGGTCTACGACTCGACCGACTTCCCGACTGCGGAGTTCAAGACGCTCGCGCCGCGCCTCTACGGCATGGCACAGGTCGGACCGGAGGACGTCGACGTGGTGCAGGCCTACGAGAACTTCACCGGCGGGGTCGTCATGGCGCTCATCGAGATGGGGTTCTGCACGCCGGAGGAGGCTGGCGAGGTGCTGACGCTGGAGAACCTCACGGTCCCGACGGGCCGTCTGCCGCTCAACACGAGCGGCGGGAACATGGCCGAGGCCTATATCCACGGCCTCGAGCTGAACGTCGAGGCCGTCCGGCAGATTCGGGGTCAGTCGTTCAACCAGGTGGAGGACGTCGAGATTAGCCTCGTCTGCTCCGGCCCGATGGTGACGCCGGCCAGCGCGATGATCCTCGGATCGGAGGAGTCGTTGTGAGCGAAGCGAAGCGGTACATCCTTCCCGAGAGCATCTACCCGGTGGTGCTCACTCGCCCGAGTCTCGACGAGCCCCACTGGGTGGCCGCGCGCAATGAGGAGCTGCACATCCAGCGCTGCAAGCACTGTCGCAGGTTCCAGTGGGGGCCTGAGTTCCTCTGCCACCACTGCCATTCGTTCGACCTCGGCTTCGAGCGCGTCTCGCCGAGCGGGACGATCTACTCCTGGGAGCGCGTCTGGCATCCGGTCTCGCCGGAGGTGCAGCCGTACGTGCCCTACGTGATCCTCGTCGTCGAGCTGGACGACGCGCCCGGCATCTACGCCACGGGGAATCTGGTGGGAGACCCGACCGTGGAGATCCCGATCGGCGCCCAGGTGGCAGCGGCCTTCGAGCACCACGACGACTACACCCTCGTGCAGTGGAGGCTCGCCCAGTGACCGTACCCGACATCTCGACTGTCCGCGAGCTCGCGGCGCGCTATTCGAACTGGGGACGGTTCGGCGAGGACGATCAGCTCGGCACGCTGAACCATGTGACGCCGGAGGCGGTCGTTCGGGCGGCGGCGACCGTGCGCTCCGGGCGGGTCGTCTCGCTCGGCCTTCCGCTCGACGAGCACGGGCCGCAGAACGGCGGGCTCGGCCGCTTCAATCCGATCCATCTGATGTTCCGCAGCGGGGTCGACGCACTCGCAGGCACCACGGTGCGCGACTTCTACCACGGTAACGATCGTCACGTCCGCGGTACGGACGACCTCATCATCATGCCGCTACAGAGCTCCACGCAATGGGACGGCCTCGGGCACATGGTGTTCGACGAGAAGATCTACAACGGCGTGAGCGCCGACTGGGTCTCCAGCAAGGGCGCGGTGAAGAACGACATCACCGCGGGGATCGACAAGGTCGTCGGCCGCGGGGTGCTGCTCGACATGCCGAGCGCCATGGGCGTGGAGTCGCTCGACCCGGGATACCCGATCACCGCCGACGACCTCCGGCGCGCCGAGCGCGCCGCGGACCTTGAAGTCGGACCGGGGGACTTCGTCTTCGTGCGGACCGGCCACATGAAGGCCAGGCGGGTCGACGGGGGCTGGGGGGACTACGCGGGCGGTCCCGCGCCGGGCCTGGGACTCGAGGCGGTGCCGTGGGTCGCCGAGCGGCGGATCGCCGCGCTGGCCACCGACACCTGGGGATTCGAGGTCCAGCCCAACGAGACGCCGGACACCTCCCAGCCGCTGCACATCGTGCTCCTTGTCTTCATGGGGCTCTGGCTGGGCGAGATCTTCGCCCTCGAAGAGCTCCTCGCGGCGTGTCGGCAGGAGGGGAGGCACGAGTTCCTCTTCGTAGGCCCGCCGCTCAATATCCCCTACGCGGTCGGATCGCCGCTCGCGCCAGTCGCCGTCTTCTGAACGCAGCTCGAAAGCAAGGTCATGGCAGAACAGGGAATCACGCAGAGCACGCCCGATGCGCTCGACGTCGACGTGCTGGTCATCGGATCTGGCGCGGCCGGACTCTCGACTGCCCTCTCGGCGCACGAGCGCGGCCTGAGCGTGCTCGTGGTCGAGAAGCGCCCGCACTTGGGGGGGACGAGCGCCCGCTCGGGCGGATGGATCTGGGTGCCGGGCAACAAGGTCGACGCGCAGGACGGCGAGGCGAGGGTCGAGGCGCTCGGCTACATCGAGGCGCTCGCGGCCGAATCCTTTGACCGCGAGGCTGTGGAGCGCTTTCTCGACAACGTCCCCGAGGCCCTCGAGTTCTTCGAGCGGAGGACCGACTTGGAGTTTGTGTATGGGCGGAAGGGCCCCGACTACCGGCAGGAGGCCCCGCATGCGCGCTCCACGAGGGCGCTGACGGTGCCGCGCCTCGATGCGCGAGCGCTCGGCGACGACCGGCTCCGCGTCGAGCCCTACCTCGGCACATACACGGTCTTCGGATACATGCCGGAGATCGGCCACGACATCGATATCTTCCTGCGGGCCAACCGTTCGATCCGCGCCTTCCTGTACGTCGCCGGCAAGATGATTCGGACCTGGACCGAGACGATCCTGTTCCGCCGGAGCTTCGTGCGCACCAACGGCAACGCGCTCTACTCGCGACTGGTGCTCACGGCGCGTCGCTTCGGGATCCCGATGTGGACCGAGGCCGCCGCCGAGCGTCTCCTCACCGACGCCGGGGGGAGGGTGACCGGCGCCGTCATCGTCGGCAAGGTCAAGGAGGTCGTTGTCACCGCCCGCCAAGGCGTCGTCCTCGCCACCGGAGGGTTCGGGAACAACCGGGAGCTGCGAAAACAGCTCTTCCCGCACGACCGCTCCGGTGACAATCACTTCACCGCGACCGTCGGTCACGACGGCGATGCTGTCCGGCTCGCGGGTCCGCTCGGCACGGCAATCAGCAACCGTCCGCATCAACCAGCCGCATGGGCGCCGGTCACGGTCTGGAAGGACCTGCGGGGACGGAGGCGGATCTTCCCCCACCTGAGAGCCTTCGGGATGCCCGGTCTGATCGCGGTGAACGCGCAGGGGGAGCGCTTCGCCAACGAGTCCTTCTCCTATCACGACTTCGGCATCGAGATGCAGCAGCACGCGACAGATGGTGACGAGGTGCGGGGCTACATCATCGCCGATGGCAGGGCGATGCACCGATACGGAATCGGCTACGCCAAGCCCTGGCCGTTCCCGAGCTGGTACTTCCGACGGGTCGGCTTCCTCGTCAGGGCGCGCACCCTCGATGAGCTCGCCGCCAGGATCCAGGTGCCGGCGGATCGGCTCAAGTCGACCATCGCCCAGTTCAACAAGGGCGCCCGGGTCGGGGAGGATCCGCAGTTCCACCGCGGATCGACGTGGTTCCACCACTTCAAGGGTGATATGAGCCACAAGCCCAATCCGAACCTCGCGCCGCTGGACCGGCCGTACTACTACGCGGCGCCGATCCGGGTGGGTGACCTCGGCACCTATGCCGGACTTCCCATCGGGTCGCGGGGGGAGGTGCTGAGGACAGACGGCGGGCGGATCGACGGGCTCTATGCGGTCGGTACCGCGGCCGAGAGCGTGTTCGGCGGTGGCTATCCAGGGTACGGCGCGGTCCTGGGACCGGCCATGGTGCTCGGCTATGCGGTCGGGCGAGACCTGGCCAATGCGACGAAGGACGACGAAGGAGGGGCCGAATGACCGCGCCGAATCCGACGGCTCGGGACCTCATCGTGGTCGGCGGTGGCGGGTCCGGTCTGGCGGCCGCCGTGTCGGCCGCGGAGACGGGCGCGCGGGTCACGGTGCTCGAGGCTGGCGAGCTGCTTCGCGGCAGTACGGCCATGTCGGTCGGGTCCATCGCCGCGGCGGGCACGCCCGACCAGCGACGCCTGGGGATCGAGGACCGCGCCGATGACCACTTCCGCGATTACCAGACCCTGTCGGGCCCCCTCGCCGCGGCGGAGGATCCGAGGCTCGTCCGACTGCTCGTGGACCATGTCGCCGACACCGTCGCATGGCTCCGTCGCATGGGCGTGGAGTTCTTCGGACCCGTCGGCGAGCCGCCGCACTCCGCGCCCCGCCTGCTCACGGTGCTCCCGGGCTCGCGGTCGTATATCTACCACCTCCGTCGCCGGGCCCGGCAGCTGGGCGTGGAGGTCCTCCTCGGCCATCGGATGACCGAGCTGATTGTGGAGGACGGCCGGGTCGTCGGCGTCCGCGCCTCCCACGACGGCGTGGCCGGCGAGTTCCGCGCTCGACACGGCGTAATCCTCGCCAGCGGGGACTTCTCCGCCAGCCAGGAGCTGAAGCGCGCCTGGATCAGCGAGCGCGTCGCCGGCTTCGAGCCGGTCAACCGGCATGCCCAGGGGGACGCGCAGCGCCTCGTGCTCGAGCACGGTGGCGAGGTGCTGAACGCCGCCGTGTTCGACGTGCCCAGCATCCGGCTCGCGCCGCCCGCGGGCGAGGGGCTGTACGGACTCCTGCAACGGCTCCCGCCGCGGCGATGGCTCACGGGCCCGATGCTCTGGGCCATGCGGCACCTGCCGTCCCGAATCATCCGGACGCTCCTGATGGGCTTCGTGACGACCTATCTTTCGCCTCGCGAGGCGTTGTTCGAGCACGGTGCGATCCTCGTCGACCTGCACGGGAGCCTGCGCTCCTCGGCCGAGGAGAACATCAATCTCAGCGTGGCCGGGCTGGGCGCCGAGGGGGGCTACGTGATCGGCGACGAGCGACTGCGGAAGCAGTTCTCGGGTGATCCCGACTACGTCGCGACGGCGCCGGGCGTCGCGCGCGCCTACATGCCCGACTTCCAGCGCGGTCGCAAGGACGTCTATACGAGCTCGGACACGATCGAGGGCCTCGCGAAGCGGCTCGGCATCCGCGACGGGGCGCTGTCGGCGGCGGTCGAGTCCGCCAATCGAGCGGCCGCGGAGGCGGGCCGCCCGCCCATCGGGGCGGGTCCGTACTTCGCACTCGGGCCGGTCCGCGGATATCTGCTCCAGACCAACGGCGGACTCCGGATCTCGGACCGCCTCGAGGTGGTGGATCGCACGGGAACACCCATCCCGGGCCTGTACGCGGTCGGCAACGCTGGTCAGGGCGGCCTGGCGCTCTTCGGGCACGGGCATCACCTGGGCTGGGCCTTCACGTCCGGTCGCCTCGCGGGTCGCATTGCACTGGGCGCGCCGCTTCCCGGTCCCCACCGATCATCACGAAGGAGATAGGACGCACCATGTACGTTCCTTCCGCGACCTCGCCGGAACCGCATCCCTCCCCGCGCAAGCCGCGCAGCCCCTTCCCGCCGAAGAGCACGGATTCGCACTGTCATGTGTTCGGGCCGGGGGATCGGTATCCGTACGCGCTCGACCGCGGCTTTACGCCCCGGGACGCGCCGCGAGAAGCGCTGGCTGCCATCCATGCGCATCTCGGGATTGAGCGCGCGGTCTTAGTCCAGGCCTCGTCGAACGGCTACGACCACGAGACGATCATCGACGCGATCGCGGAGGGCAGCCGGGAGCTGCGCGGGATCGCGCTAATCCACGAGGAGATGGGACAGGCCTTCCTGCAGCATCTCGATGACTCGGGATTCCGCGGGTTCCGAGTCCTCCCGCCGAAGGATGGCGTGCCGTCCTTGGCGCGGACGCAGGCGCTCCTCGCTGCCGTCCGTCCCTTCGGATGGCACGCGCAGTTCCTGATCAACCGTCGCGGCATTGCGGAGTTCGCCGAGCTGATCGACCGGCTGGACGGTCCGGTCGTCATCGACCACATGGCCGACGTCGATTTGCGTCATGGCGCCCGCGAGGAGGACGTCGACACCGTCCGCAGACTGCTCGACTCGGACCGGGTCTGGCTGAAGATCAGTTGCGCGGAGCGGCTGTCCGCGACCGGTGCGCCCTACGAGGACGCTGCGGCCCTCGGCGCGGTCTTCGTCGCGCATCGGCCGGATCGGATCCTCTGGGGGACGGACTATCCCCACGTCAACATGGACGGCTCGGCGCCGGACGACGGCCTGCTCGCGGACCTTCTCCTCGACATGGCCCCGACGGAGGCGGACCGCCAACGCATCCTGGTCGACAACCCCGCCCGACTGTACCGATTCTGAGCGACGCGGTTCCTTGATCCGCAGGATGAGAAGTCAGGAATTCATGAACGAAACGCCGATGGACGACAAGCACTACCTCACCGGTCTCCGTGTCATCGAGCTCGCGGATGAACTCGGCGAGTACTGCGGCAAGCTGCTCGCTGGCCTCGGCGCCGATGTCGTCAAGGTGGAGCCGCCGGGCGGTGAGCGCACCCGCGAGTACGGTCCGTACTATCACGACGAGCCGGATCCGAATCGCAGCCTCTACTTCTGGCACTACAACCTCGGCAAGCGCGGGATCGAGGTCGATCTCGATGCGCGGGAAGGCCGATCCGACTTCCGCCGCCTCGCTCGGTCTGCCGACGTGATCATCGACGCCCGACCGCGGGGCTATCTCGACGATCGGGGCATCGGCTTCGAGGAGCTCCGGAGGCAGAACCCAGGACTGATGTATGTGCGGATCTCCCCGTTCGGAGACAACGGCCCCTGGGCGGACTATCAGGCGAGCGACCTGATTCACCTCGCCCTCGGCGGTGTGATGATGAACTGCGGCTACGACCCGGACCCGTTCGGGTTCTACGAGACGCCGCCCATCGCCCCTCAGATGTGGCAGGCATATCACGTGACCGGCGAGGTGGCGGCGATGTCGCTGCTCGGGGCGCTGCACCACCGCAACAAGACGGGCGAGGGGCAGCTCATCACGGCGAGCGTGCACACCGCGGTCAGCATGAACACCGAGACGGACTCGCCGGACTGGGTCTACCTGCGACAGGTGCACCGCCGTCTGACCTGCCGCCACTCGCGGGTGGCGCTGAGCGCACCGGCGATCTCGCCGACTAAGGACGGCCGGTACCTGCTGCCGTATCGGACCTATCTCCCCGGCGGGCCGGGGCACTTCGACGGGGCTCGCAAGGTTCTGAACGCCTATGGCGTGCATGCGGATCTGGACGATCCCAAGTACCAGGACGTGGCGGTGCAGACTTCGCCCGAAACGCGCGAGCACATCGACCGTCTCATCGACCAGCTCATCAGTCGGCTGCTGTTCGAGGCGGACCTCTGGCGCAAAGGCCAGGAGGCCGGTCAGCCCTGGGCTCCCGTGCGGCGCCCGGAGGAGAACGCCGTCGATCCGCACTGGCTCGCCAGGGGGAGCTTCATCGACCTGCCGCATCCCGAGCTCGGCGAGTCTTTCCGCTATGTCGGAGCGCGGTGGTACTCGAAGCAGGCCGAGTGGAGGCACGGGCCGCGGGCGCCAATGGTCGGCGAGCACGAGCTGCGGGACGTCCTGTCGCAGTGGGAGGCGGCCGCCCCCGTTCCGGTCCGCGGACTCAACGATCGGGCGGCGCTGCCGGCGGTGACGGGTCCCGAGGGGAAGCCGTTCGCGCTCTCGGACATTCGGGTGATCGACCTCAGCTGGATGCTCGCGAGCGCGGGAGCGGGACGATTCCTCACGGCGCTTGGCGCCGAGGTCATCAAGGTCGAGCACGACTCCCGCGTCGATAGCATGCGATTCGGCGCCGGCATGGTGCGAGAGGGCGGCCGCGCCGAGCGCGAGGCCGCGACGGCGCCGCTCGAGACGCCGGTGACCGACGACCTCAATCGCTCGGGCACGTTCATGGAGATCAACGCGGGGAAGCTCGGGCTCTCCCTCAATCTCAAGTCCGAGGAGGGCAAGCGCATCCTCGAGGCGCTGATCCGCGACGCCGACATGGTCATCGAGGGCTTCTCGCCGGGGACCATGGACCGGATGGGATTCGGATACGAGCGACTCAGAGAGATCAACCCCAGGATAATCTACGTGCAGCAGTCCGGCTTCGGGCAGTACGGCACGCTAGGTCAGGCTCGCGCGTTCGGTCCGACCGCGCAGGCGTTCAGCGGGATCAGCGACATGTCGGGGTTGCCGGAGCCGTATCCGCCGGCTGGCATCGGATACTCCTATTTGGACTGGTTCGGCGCCTACAACATGGCCACCGCGATGTACGCCGCGCTCGCCCGGCGCGACCGCACGGGAGAGGGCGGCTACATCGACGCGTCCCAGGGCGAAACGGGGATCTATCTGCTCGGCACCTCGGTGCTGGATCACTCGGTCAACGGCAGGAGGTGGTCCCGCTACGGCAACCGCTCGCCGTACAAGCCCGCCGCCCCGCACGGCGCCTATCGGACGGTCGGTGACGACCGCTGGATCGCGATCGCCGTATTCACCCAGGCCCAGTGGGAAGCGCTGGTCGAGGTGCTGGGCTCGCCGGCGTGGGCGGAGGATGCGCGATTCGCGACGCTTCAGGCCCGGCTCGCGCACCAGGACGAGCTCGACCGGCTGCTCGGGGATGCGACGTCCGGGTGGGAGCCGTTCCTGCTCCAGGAGGCGCTCCAGGCACGGGGCGTCCCGGCCGGCGTGTGCCAGACCGCGGAGGACCGCTGGGAGCAGGATCCGCAGCTGCGGCATGCGAAGTGGACGGTTGAGCTCCCGCAGCGCGAGATCGGCACGTGGCCGGTCAAGCGTCACCCCGTGGAGCTGCATGGCACGCCGGCGCATGTCGGCGGGCGCGTCGATCGATCCGGCCCGAACTACGGCGAGGACACCGACTATGTGCTCCGCGAGCTGGTGGGACTGGACGAGACGAGGATCGCCGAGCTCCGACGGGATCGGGTGGTGTGATGACGTCGGTCACGAGCCCCGCTCCTCGAACCTCGGAGGATGAGATGATGCCGGTCATGAATCCTGAGGTGAACGGCCCCTATGTGCAGTCTCTGGCGCGAGGTCTCGCCACGATCCGGGCCTTCGGCGCCGGGCGGCCGACCATGACCCTCAGCGGGATCGCGGCGGCCACCGGGCTCTCGCGGGCCACAGCGCGACGCTTCCTGCTCACCTTCGAGCATCTGGGATACGTCCGGCAGACGGGGCGCGAGTTCGCGCTCACGCCGAAGGTGCTCGAGCTGGGCTTCAGCTATCTCTCCGGCCTCGAGTTTGATCAGGCGGCGGAGCCCCATCTAGAGCAGCTCGCGAGAAGCCTCGGCGAATCGGCGTGGGCGACGGTGCTGGACGGGACGGACATCGTCTACGTGCTGTGCATCCCGGCGTTTCGCCCGATGCGGATCGTGGTCACGATCGGGACGCGGCTGCCGGCCTACGCCACCTCGATGGGTCGCCTGTTCCTGGGCCAGCTCGAGGAGGAGGAGCTCAAGCAGCTTCTGGAGGGCGTCGAGCGCGAGGCACTCACGTCCAACACGCTGACGGACGTCGAGCTGATCGCCAAGGAGGTGCGCCAGGCGAGGGAGCAGGGCTGGGCCATGAACGACCAGGAGCTCGAGATCGGCCACCGGGCGCTGTCGGCGCCGGTCCGCCGGGGGGGCAGGATCGTCGGCGCGATCAGCATCTCGAGCGGGGTCGACACCTTCGCCTCCCGCGAGGAGACGCTGGCAAGGTACCTCGAGCCGCTGCTCGCGACGGCGGGCGCGATCTCCCGCGATCTGGAGCATCTGCCGCGCATGAATGTCGAGGAGCGGATCTGATGGGCATACCCGGCCTGCGCGGCACCGACCACATCGGGTTCACCGTCCCGGACCTCGAGGAGGCGCACGACTTCCTCACCGGGGTGATCGGAGCCACGCACTTCTATTCGATGGGACCGATCCGCGGCGAGGACGACTACATGCGCTCGCAGTTCAATGTCGATCCCGATGCGGTGATCCGAGAGGTGCGGTTCTATCGGCTCGCGAACGGGGCCAATCTGGAGGTCTTCGAGTGGCAACCTCCCGGTGAGCAGGGGCCGCAGCCGCGCAGCAGCGACGTCGGCGGTCACCACATCGCGCTCTACGTCGATGACTTCGATGCCGCGCTGTCCTACCTGCGGGAGCAGGGCGCGCGGGTGCTGGGAGAGCCGCGGCACAGCATCGGGCCCGGTCTGGGCCAGCGCTGGGTCTACTTCCTCAGCCCCTGGGGGATGCAGTTCGAACTCGTGAGCTACCCCGGAGGGAAGGCGTACAGCCTCGTGAACGGGCAGCGTCTCTGGCATCCCGCCGATCCCCTCGGCTGATTGCGCGAGCCCCGTCCGTCGCTATTGACCCCGGGGAGCGCTCCTTAGTAGAGTCTATAGTGCGAACAAGTGTTCTTTATGTGAACGTAGAATGGCGAAACAGCGATGACGGATTTGTCGGGCAAAGTGGCCCTGGTCACCGGGGGCGGGCGCGGGATCGGGCGGGCGATCGCCAGGAAGCTCGCGGAGCAGGGCGCGGACGTCGCCGTGGTGAGCCGCGATCTCTCTCCGGAGGGCGAACGATTCGGGGAGGTGTTTACCGCTCCCACCGTGGCCGAGGAGATCCAGGCCCTCGGGCGCCGCGGGCTCGGCATCGAGGGCGATCTGCGGCTGCGCGAGACGGCGGACCGCGTCGTCGCGCAGACGGTCGCCGAGCTCGGCCGGCTCGACATCCTGGTGAACAACGCCGGCGGCGCGCGGACCCCCGTCGACCGCAGCTACGCGTCGCTGATGCCGGACGAGGACATGGACGAGCTGATGGAGGTCAACTATCTCAGCACCGTCTATTGCTCCCAGGCGGCGGTCCCGGCCCTGCGGGCGACCGGGGGCGGGTCGATCGTGAATATTTCCTCCCGTGCCGGTCTCGATGCGAGTGTCCAGCAGGGGCGTCTCGCGCCGTACGGCATCGCGAAGGCGGCCGTTCACGCGTATACCCGGTATCTCGCCGCGGAGGTCGGCAAGGATGGCATCCGGGTGAACGCCGTCTCCCCGGGCGTCGTCGCGACGGCCCGGATCATGGCGACGGCGAAGGAGCGGGGCATCGGGACTGAGAAGGACCTGGAGATCATCCCGCTGCGGCGCTTCGCCGAGCCGGAGGACATTGCGGGAGCGGTGCTCTATTTCAGCTCGGCGCTGTCGTCCTATGTCACGGGCCAGGTTCTCTCGGTCTGCGGGGGCGTCGTCCTGATGCCGTCCTGAACCACCCGTCGATCAATGCGGCGGCCATGGGGGCCGTCGAGGAAGGTAAGGCTCATGCGCGCCCTGGTGATGACGGCCATTGACCGAATGTCGGTGAGAGAGGTCGAGGTTGACGAGCTCCGACCGGATGAGGTGCTCGTCCAGACGGCGGCCTCCGGTCTCTGCCACAGCGATCTCACCATGCTGCACGGCAACATGACCGGGCCGTTCTACGTCCCGAAGGTGCTCGGCCATGAGGTGGCGGGGGTCATCAAGGAGGTGGGCTCCGCGGTGACCGAATTCGAGGTCGGCGATCACGTCGTGGGATGCAACTCTCGCTACTGCGGTACCTGTCCCGAGTGTCTCGACGGCAGGTCCTGGCTATGCTCTCGTCGCACCGACATCCCCCGGGACCGGCCGAGGCTGACGCTGGACGGAATGGCGGTCGCGCAGAACGGTCAGCTCGGCGGATTCGGCGAGGAGCTCATCGTCGGCGCGGACACCCTTGCCAAGGTGCCGAAGGAGCTGCCGCTGGACCGGGCTGCGCTGCTCGGATGCGCCGTGATGACCGGCGTCGGCGCGGTGTTCAACGGCGCGAAGGTGACCCCGGGCAGCTCGGTCGTCGTATTCGGCTGCGGAGGCATCGGACTGAATGCGATCCAGGGCGCGGCCATCGCCGGTGCGCGCCAGATCATCGCCATCGACATGAGCGCGGAGAAGCTCGAGCTCGCGCGGGTCTTCGGTGCCACCGATGTCATCGACGCGCGCGATGGGGTCTCGGTCGAGCGCGTTGGAGTACTCACGGATGGTGTCGGCGTCGACTACGTCTTCGACTGCGTCGGGCTGCCCTCGGCAGTTCGAGAGGGCGTCGAGATGGTCCGCCCGGGCCACAGCGTGTATCTGGTCGGCCTGCCGCCCGTCGGGGTCGACTATCTCGTTGGGGGGCCCGAGCTCGTGCTGTTCGGCAAGAGCCTGAGCGGGCTGCTGATGGGATCGAACAACTTCAAGCGGGACATCCCGCTGCTCGCTGACCTCTATCTCCGGGGGAAGCTCAAGCTCGATGAGCTGATCAGCGAGCGAATCTCGCTCGACGAGGTTGGCGACGCCATGGCTCGGATGGAGCAGCCCGGCAGTCCTGTGGCGCGCTCCGTCGTGGTCTACTAAGGCGACGCCCCCCTTAGATCCTGACAATGATCTTGCCGAACGCGTCCCGGTCCGCGAGCCGCTTGAAGCCATCCGAGGCGTCGTCGAAGTCGTGGACGGAGTCGATCACCGGCGCGAGCGGATGCTCGCCGATGAACGACAGCATCGCGGCGCAATCCGCCCGGCTGCCGACTCGGATGCGCCGGATGAGCTCGTAGCCTCCGGCGAAGAATGCGGGGAAATCGACGTTCCACGCCTCTTCGCCGAGGAAGCCGATGACGGCGATTTCCGCGCGCTTGCTCCCCGCCCGGAGCGTCTGCGCGAAGGTGCTGGATCCGCCGACCTCCACGATGCGATCCACCCCGCCGTGCGCCATCGCGTGCACGACCGGACCCCACTCCGGCACCGTGCGCGTGTCGATCACCTCGGCAGCGCCAAGGGCGCGCAACGGGGTGATCCGTTCCTGCCGGGTCGTCGTCGCGATCACAGTCGCGCCGGCGAGGACCGCGAACTGCAACGCGAACAGCGAGACGGTCCCGCTGCCCTGCACCAGCACGGTCTGCCCGGGGGCGATCGGCCACGGGCCCTGCAGCGCGGTCCAGGCCGTCGTGGCCGCACAGGGCAGGGTGGCGGATTGCTCGAAGCTCCACCCCTCGGGCGCGGGCAGCAGCGCATCGGCGGGGACCGCGCGGTACTCGCTTAGCCATCCGTCCTGTGCCGTGCCGTACTCGTGCGAGAAGGTGCCGTCGGCGGGGTAGCGGCCCCCGACCCATCGGGGGTTGAAGGCGTTGATCACCCGGTCTCCGACAGCGAACCCGCCGCCGGGCGTCACGATCTCGCCTGCCGCATCGGACACCGGGATGAGCCCGGACGGCGCATTCGGGAAGTAGCGTCCCGTCGCGTAGGCGATGTCCCGGAAGTTCAACGAGACGGCGCGCACCCGGACGAGCACCTCGCCCGGACCGGGGATGGGCATGGGCTCCTCGACGAGCGTCAGGCTCTCGAGCCCTGTACGGCTCGTGAAGCGGTACGCCTTCAATGCCGTCGTGCTCTCGCCCGCTTTGTGGCTGCGCGAGCAGCGTCGACGACCGCGTTCACCACCGCAGCTCGAGATTCGTAATCGTGCCTGCGACGCCGCTGCGGTAGCCGACGCGCTCGGGATGCAGCAGCGTGAAGTCGGGGATGCGCTGGAACCACTCCTCGAGGACGATGCGCACCTCGGTCCGCCCTAGCGCCGACCCCGGGCAGCGGTGGGGGCCCCCGCCGAAGGTCGAGTTGAGGATCTGGCTCCGCATGAAGTCGATGGTCATCGGATCCTCGACGTAGCGCTCATCGAGGCCATGGAGCATCGTGGGGAGCACGATTACGTCGCCGGGTCTGAGCGTGACCCCGTCGTGCTCGAACTCGCCGTCGAGCTCGCGGGCGATGGCTACGAGCGGGAATCGACGGATGAACTCGTCGGTCGCGGCCGGGACGATCTCGGGCTGCGTCGCGAGCGTCGCGCGCAGATCGGGTCGCTGTGCGAGCATGTGGAAGGTGAAGCTGAGGAGGCTCGCGACGGTGTCGAGTCCGGCCACCACGATCTGCGAGCAGAAGCGCACACCCTCGTCGATGGAGACGTAGGCGCCGTCGACGGTCCCGGATAGCACCTTGCTGATCAGATCCTCCCCGTTCGACCCGATTCGCGCAGCCACGATCGGCTCGAGATAGGCATGGAGCTCGCGCATCACGTCGGCCGCCGTCATGTTGACCGGGCGGTTCTTCTCCTCTGCGAGCGCGCGCAGCTTCGGCAGGTCCTCCACCGGCAGGTTCGCGTAGCCGAGGAAGATCCGTAACGGGAGCTCAAGGGCGAACTCCGTGAGAAAGTCGCAGCGGCCCTTGGGCTTGAATCCTTCGATCAGCTCGACCGTGAGCGCCCGGATGCCGTCGACCATTGCGCTGACCGCCTTCGGCGCCAGATGCGGATTGATCATCGCGCGGTACTTCGCGTGCAGCGGTGAGTCGATCGAGCCGGGAATGGGGTGGTTGCCCTCATTCCGGGAGCGAGGCACCTGCATGATGCGCGAGGAGAAGGTCTCCGGGGAGTTGAACACCTCAGTGATCAGGGTGCCGCGGGTGGCGATCCAATGCCCGCCGTTGCGCGGCGTCCATACGAGGTCGGGAACGCCGGGCTGCTGCAAGGTCTTCCATGCGGCATGGAAGCCGTTGTCCTGCATCCCTGGCGGGTTGTAGATATCGAAGTCGACGATGACTTCGGTCGGCACATGAGCGGGGCGCTCCGCCAGCACAGAATCGACCATGATTCGATTTCCTCTCAAATGTGGCCACTATGCGCACAAATGTGCACTAGACGTACATTCTCGCGCAGTGGCCTCTGGCGTGTCAAGCAGGCCGAAGGCCCCGCCGTCTACGTTCGGCCGCTTGTCGCCGGACTTTGGTGGACCGCGGCCTCGGTTCGCCGCCGCTTCCTTCCGCTGTTTCAAGGGCGACTAGAGTAGGTCTGTCGTACGAACGTAGATTCGTACCGCGAACATCATCGTCGAAGGATTGAAGAGCCCGCATGATCGACAAGGTCGTGGAGGACATCGACGCCGCGATCGACGGCATCGAGGACGGCGCGACGGTCATGATCGGGGGCTTCGGCCGGGCCGGCCAGCCGGTCGACCTCATCGACGCGCTCATCCGCCACGGGGCGAAGGATCTCGAGATCGTGAGCAACAACGCCGGGAACGGCGACGTCGGCCTCGCCCGGCTCGTCCAGCTCGGCCGGATCCGGCGGATCGTCTGCTCGTTCCCCCGGCAGAACGACTCGTGGCACTTCGACGCGGCCTACCGGGCAGGGGAGATCGAGCTCGAGCTCGTGCCGCAGGGCAATCTCGTCGAGCGGATCCGGGCCGCCGGTGCGGGGATCCCGGCGTTCTACACGCCGACCGGGATCGGGACGCAGCTCTACGAGGGCGCCGAGGTGCGGGAGTTCGAGGGGCGCGAGTACGTGCTCGTCGAGGCGCTCCGCGCCGACTTCGCGCTCGTCGCCGGATTCCGGGCGGACCGGCTCGGCAACGTCGTCTACCGCAAGACGGCGCGCAACTTCGGTCCGGCGATGGCGACCGCCGCGACGACGACGATCGTCCAGGTCGACGAGGTCGTGCCCGCCGGCGCGCTCGACCCCGAGGCGATCCCGACACCCGGGATCTTCGTCGACCGGGTCGTGCCGGTCGGCTGGCGCCCCTGGATGCCGGACGGGGCCTTCGCCGGCGGACTCGTCGACGTCAACGGGGAGCCTGTGGAGGGAGCGCGCTGATGGTCACGCGGATCAGTCGCGGCGAGCTCGCCGCCCGGGTCGCGGCGGACATTCCCGACGGGGCATACGTCAACCTCGGCATCGGGGCGCCGACGCTCGTCGCCGATCACATCCCCGGCGGCGTCGAGATCGTGCTGCACACCGAGAACGGCATGCTGCGGATGGGTCCTGCGCCGGACGCCGCGCACGTCGACCCGGATCTCATCAACGCGGGCAAGCAGGCCGTGACCGAGCTGCCGGGAGCTGCGTACTTCAGCCAGGCGGAGTCGTTCGGCATGATGCGCGGCGGGCATCTCGACGTCTGCGTGCTCGGGGCCTTCGAGGTCTCTCAAGCCGGCGACCTCGCGAACTGGTCGACGGGCGAGCCCGGCTCGATCCCCGCGGTCGGCGGCGCGATGGACCTCGCGATCGGGGCGAAGGCCGTCTACGTCATGATGGACCTCCTGACGAAGGGCGGCCGGCCCAAGCTCGTCGCCGAGTGCGACTATCCCGTCACCGGTCGGCGCTGCGTCTCGCGCGTGTACACCGACCACGCCGTCTTCGACGTGGTGGAGGGGGGCTTCGCCGTCGTCGACGCGTATGGCGACACGACCGTCGAGGAGCTGGAACGGCTGCTCGGCCTGAGCCTGAAGGACGCCCGATGACCGCCTCCTACGTCTACGACGCCGTCCGCACCCCCTTCGGCCGCGCCGGCGGCGCGCTCTCGGGCGTGCGGCCCGACGATCTCGCCGCGGTCGTCATGCGGGCGATCGTCTCGCGCTCCGATCTCGACCCGGCCCGGATCGACGATGTGATCTTCGGGGATGCGAACCAGGCCGGGGAGGACAACCGGAACGTCGCGCGGTTCGGCGCGCTGCTGGCGGGATTTCCGACCTCGGTGACGGGCGTGACGGTCAACCGGCTGTGCTCCTCGAGCATGGAGTCGGTCATCCAGGCGGCGCGCGCCGTCGAGACCGGGGATGCGGGCCTCGTGCTGGCGGGCGGCGTCGAGTCGATGAGCCGGGCGCCGTTCATCGTCGAGAAGTCGCCGAAGGCCTGGCCCGCGACCGGCAACCAGCCGATGTGGAACACCTCGATCGGCTGGCGCATGGTCAACCCCGCCCTGCCGAAGGGGTGGACGATCTCCAACGGCGAGTCCGCCGAGAAGGTCGCCGGGCTGAAGGGCCTCACCCGCGAGGCGCAGGACGAGTGGGCCGTGCGCTCGCACCGGCTCGCCGCCGCCGCGTGGGCCGATGGCGCCTACGACGCCGAGATCGTCCAGGTCCCAGGCAGTGAGCTCGCGCGCGACGAGGGCATCCGCGACGACACGTCGGTGGAGGCGCTCGCCCGGCTGGGGCCGCTCTTCGCCCCGGCCGGCGAGGGCACCGTCACGGCCGGCAACTCCTCGCCCATCAACGACGGCGCCGCCGCGCTGCTCATCGGCGACGAGCACGCGATCCCGGGCGCCGAGCCGCTGGCCCGCATCGCCGCGCGCGCCGCGCACGGCGTCGACCCCGACCTCTTCCCGCTCGCCCCGATCGAGGCGGCGAACAAGGCGCTCGCGAAGGCCGGGAGGACCTGGGCGGACGTCGACCTCGTCGAGCTCAACGAGGCCTTCGCCTCCCAGGTGCTCGCCAACCTCCAGGGCTGGCCCGAGCTCGACCCCTCCCGCGTCAACGTGCACGGCGGCGCGCTCGCGATCGGCCACCCCCTCGGCGCCTCGGGCGGCCGCATCATCGGACACGCGGCGCACGAGCTCCGGCGCCGCGGCGGCGGCATCGCCCTCGCCGCGATCTGCATCGGCGTCGGCCAGGGCCTCGCCGTCGTCCTCGAACGATGAGCGACCGCGGTCGCTGAGCGAGTGAGGCGAGACCAAGTGCCCGACCCCGATGCGGCGCCCGCTCCCCGCGAGCACGTCGAGTCCTTTGCCCGCGGCCTCGCCGTGATCCGGGCCTTCGACGCCGCGCACCCCGCGATGACGCTCAGCGAGGTCGCCGAGGCGACCGACCTCTCGAGGGCGACCGCCCGCCGGTTCCTCCACACCCTCGAGACCCTCGGCTACGTGCGGTACGACAGCCGGGCGTTCTCGCTCGCGCCGCGCGTGCTCGAGCTCGGATTCTCGTATCTCTCGAGCCTGAGCCTGCCGCAGATCGCGCAGCCGCACCTCGAGGCGCTCAGCCGTCGGCTCGACGAGTCCGTCTCGGCCGCGGTGCTCGACGACGACGAGATCGTGTACGTCGCGCGCGTGCCCGTGCGGCGCATCATGAGCGTCGCGATCACGATCGGAACGCGCTTCCCCGCGGGCCGGACGTCCATGGGCCACGTGCTCGTCGAGGGCCTGCCATGGGCGATCTCGGACAGCGAGCTCGAGCCGGGCCTGCGCGCGATCGCGGCACCGCTGCACGGACGCGCGGGCGTCGTCGCGGCCGTCAACGTCTCCACCTCGACCTCGCGCGTGAGCCGCGAGGAGCTCGTCGACCGGCACCTGCCCGCGCTGCTCGAGACGACCGCCGCGATCGACGCCGACCTCGCCGCCGCGGGACTCTGACCGCGGACCCGACATCGCTAGCTAGCGGTCGAGTCCGCCGCCCAGACGAGATCGCGATGGAGGCGCGTCTGGTTGAGCGCCGAGTACATCGAGAGACCCTGGAGGCCTTCCCATCCTGGAGACCAGGTGAGCTGCGATGCGAGCTCATAGATCGTCGCGTCGGGCATCCGGTCGAGTACGGCCGCGAGCTCGCGGGATCGTCGAAGGTGGTGGTCGCGCGTCGCGGCGGCGCGTGCGGGAATGTCGGCGATGAGCGCGCCGTGACCGGGGGCGCCGACATGGCCATCGAGGACGCGCAGCCGGTCGAGCGACTCGAGGTAGTCCGCGATCGGATTCGTCGGGCTGGGGCCGCCGAGCCCGATGCCAGGCTGGCTATCGGCGATCAGGTGGTCGCCGAGGAGCACCAGTCGTTGCGCGGCGTCGAGGAGGCAGGTGTGACCGGGCGTGTGGCCGGGAGTCAACATGACCTCGATGCGCCGGGACTCGAGCGGGAGCTGTTCGCCATCCTTGAGTCTCAGGTCGGGGACCACGGGACGTATCGCGAGCCGTCTCGTCTCTGCGACCTGGAGTAGCTCCGCCCGAAGTGATAGCGGAACGCCCCAGGCCTCGAGTTCGGTATGAGCCACTGGTTCGTCGGCGAATGCGGCCATGGTGTCGGCCTCGAGAGAGGTAAGGGCGAGCGGAGCGCCGGTCCGCGCCCGAAGCCGCTCGGCGAGCCCGAGATGGTCCGCATGCATGTGGGTCGCCACGATGAGCACGACCTCACCGCTGATTGTCTCGAGTGCGCGCAATAGGGTTCCCCAGTTCTCCTCGGTGGGGTATCCGGGATCGACGACGACGAGCCCGGACGTGTCGCGGAGAATGATGCATCGGGACGTTGGGGTGAGCCCGTTGGGCATCCGCGTGCTGAGCGCCCACGTGGCGTTCGCGATGGTCGTCAGCGGCTCCGGATCTTTCATTCCGCGCCTCCTGTACGGCTATGTGAACATGGCACTTGAATTATTGATGTATACACAATGTCTCTAAACTTGTGAAACTGAGTTAGACCGGGCAGTATTTGTATACATAGTCAAACAAGGAGGCCTCGTGCGCACCAGCGATCGTGTCTATCGCGCGCTCCGTCAGGAAATCCTCGATGGCGGCCTCGATCCGGGCGCGTCGCTCGGGGAGGTCGAGCAGTCTGAGCGGCTGGGCGTCTCCAGGACCCCGTTGCGCGAAGCGCTGTCACGACTGCAGGCCGAGGGGCTCGTCACCGCC
>Ga0182738_1002139_pt1 | contig 23765 bp, 26 predicted proteins | sample eDN5th30CBELigMG_FD_128876 | JGI IMG/M metagenome (GOLD analysis project Ga0182738, IMG submission 128876) | Enriched Miracle-Growth compost microbial communities from Emeryville, California, USA - eDNA 5th pass 30_C BE-Lig MG (version 2)... ...
CTTTGAACATTTTACAATCAACTAAAAAAAGTCAACATTGTTCAGTTGAAAGTTTCTTTTGTCGTTTTTTTTAATCTTGACTCATTGTTGAAAATCTTTTCGAGAAAAAAACCCCGAGAATTCAAAAAATTTTGACATCTTCAATTTTCTTTTTGGCAAGCCAAAAAGAAGGGCTTAAAATCTTTGCTTAGTGCCTTTCGCTGTCCTAACTTCAAAATTTTATAAATTGCTGCTAAATCCTGACTAGCCAATTTTCTCTCAAATTTGAAATATCAAAAGAGGAAATTCGAAGATTTTCTGGAAATTTTTCTAAAAATATTGAAAAAGAAGAATAACTCCTGGACGGAGCTCGATGATTTTCCTAATTTCCTTGAAGATGTCCCAAATTTCACTTTTTCGATTTTTTGTTCATCAGAACTTTCACCAACTTGGCAAGAGCTCCAAATTTTCAGACTGACTTTAAAATAACTTTGGAGGACTCCTTTCATTTTGGGGCTTTGGTTTGAAGGAGTCATCACAAATGACTCGAACTCAAATGATGATCTCCAGAATTTTCATTTTTGTCAAAAGGTTGTTTGAGAAATTTTCTGGCTTTTTTTAAAAAAAAAGAACCTCTTCTTTGGGGAGAAAAAAAATTCCTTTTTTTGTTTTCCAAAATTTTCACATTCTGTGATCTGCCCAAATTTTGAAAAAAAGCTTGCTTGAGCTTTGAAAAATGACTTTTCGAACTGCCAAATTTTTTGGAAAATCCTTTTTCGCCGAAAAAATTAATTTCTCCATTCATGAATTGCGATGGTCTGAAAGACTCTTTGAAAAGTTAATTTCTTTGGGAAAGATTAATAAAGTCTCAACGAGTCAATATTATCGATTTATGGTTAGTTTGTGCAAACATTCAATATTTATTCAAAATATAAAATAATTGAAATCTGAAATGATCAAAGTTTGAATCTTTCTTATAAATCGAAAGAATAAGTACACAAAGTGCATAAAATTAAAGGTCAAGTTCATCAAGGAGGTTAGCCTGTTCTTCTTCAACGTTTTCCATGAGACCAGACATATTTTGCGACAAGTCTTCGTCTTCCAATTCTTCCTAAAAAAGAAATCAACGCGAGTTGCAAACAAGGATGGATTACCTCAGGTATTGGGTAAAAGACGGCAAGTAAGATTCTAACAGAATTGAATTGGCCTGGATAGGGAGTTATTTTGCATGCTAAAGCAAAAAGACAATCAACTTCCTCTGTCTAAAAAGTGGATTTAATAGGAATATTTTTGAGAGTCTCAATACCATATAAAATTGGGAGGCTTGTTTGACAACTGTAGTTTTGATTCTTTCACCTTCTGTAAATGAGAAAAACATGGGTAAGGAACGATATCGGTAGTCCTGAGGCATCAATGTTTTCAAGGTTAGTTCCCATTTTTCCAGCTCTTGATTGTAAGCTTCTTCAGAAAACACTTCTTTGTCTTTTCTCTCCCTCAGTCTCAAGTATTCCTCAAGATGCTTGACAACTGGATCTTTCTAAACAATTGTTAAAAAAGTTTAGGGTCAACTAAATTACCTGTGTTTTCCATAGCGTTTGCAGATTTTGCCCACTCCTTGCTGCAGTGACTCCGAAATTAACAGATCTGAGAATATCTTCTTTTTTCGCCTTGAGATCTTCTTCTCTTGAAGGAGGGCCCATACTTTTGAAGGTATAGAAAGAACCAATTTGATCCTTCCAGACTTGCTGACCAACATAGAAATAAGGATTCCATTCTTTCTGATTGTGCAAGTGGAATTTAATCTTGTTAGGATTTGGGAATTGCATATTTGCCCAGGCATTCTTATGATTAAAAATTAGCTATGAATTAAGATGACCATAAGCTTTGAGAAACAAATCTACCTCGAGAGAAGCATAAGGGAGGTATTTAGAAAGTATTGACTTGCCAGTATTATCAGTAAAGCTCAAAACTGCCTTTAAATGCTTGTCTTTGTTGCCCCTTTCGTTTTCCTTTTCAGCTTCAATCTCATGCTGCAGAAATGTGCTTCTCGCGGCCTGCTTATTTTTTGCTTTTGAAGATTCATTTTGCTGGGTCGTCAAAGTAAATTTGACTTCTTTTTTCAAATTGTTCAAAAATGTCGATCTCATTTGCGTCGTATTTCTTAATTTCTATGATGGATGATTGGAGTTGAATTATGTAAAAAGAATTTTGGTTTACCATATCAATATCATCTAAATTGATGGCTTTTTCAGGAACTATATTATATGCTCCATTTTCATTTGCTTCCTATCAGATGAGAGAGGTTAAAACAACATTTTATTCGAGAACTACCTTATCAATTTCGTCATCATCGTCTTCATCATCTTCGTTTTGTTTCTGTTTTTGATTCTTTTGTTTTTTATCTTTCTTGCCACTTTTCTCTTTAACGTCATCAGCTTTCACAGACTCTTGAGGATTTCCTAAGCCTTGCTGTCCCGTTTCATCAAATAAATTAATATCATTCACTTTCTTTCCTAAATCTACAGAGGTTATAGGACGAATGAATGAATAAAAAGTTTATCTCACCTTTGATTAATCCAAATCCTTTATTTAGTGCTCCAAAAATTTTATTTTCCTCCTTTTTCTTTGTTTCTTGGCCAGCTAAAAATTATTGTGACAAATTTTCCAATGAAGTAAACTTTTGGTATTTAAAAAGAATCGAAGTTTATATTTTTCTGCTGGATCAATTCTTCCTTTTAAGACATATTTTTCATTTGTTGTTGTTTCCCAAAAGATGATTTGATCACATCTTTTATTCAAAGTCATGACCCAAAAGTGAGTTGATTTGGTGATTTTAGAGATCCCAACACAAACAAAAACTCTGTTTTCAAGAAGTGGGTATCTTATATCCTTTTCATCATACTTTTTCTTTTCTTCATCATCAGATTCAGGCTCATTATCATCCTCATCCTCTTCTTCAATTTTATTTGCCCCCATAAATAAGCAAGCCTTGTAGAAATTTCAGAAATTTTCAATTAAAAAAACTACCAATAATAAAGCATGCTCAACAACATCTCCTTTTTTCATGATAGGAATGAAGTTGGGTGTGTACCAAACATTAGAATTTCGACCTTCTGTTTTAAAGGGAATACATCTGACGTAATGAGCAATATCACCAAGAGTTCTGACGCGTCGATCCTGTCTTTCCTTCTCAATATTTTCTTTCAATTTGAAATTCTTCTCGTCAAGTGCATCTAGTTAGAGGGATAAATATCATAAAATGTTTTATTTTTTACATTCTTCAACAGTGAATTTTCCGAGAAATTTGCTGAGGAAATGTGGTTTTTTATATTGATCATCAACAAAAAGTTTTTTCATGTTTTTGATTCGATTTGGTTCAAGTGGAGCTGTCACAAAGTTTGAGTTGATTCTTTCATTCCACAATTGCTCAAAATCATCTTTTCTTTTCTCATAGTCAAGTTCGATAGGGAATCTGTCCTCTTGAATGTTGGAGTATGCTCGTAAGTCGATGCTTTCTGGCATATCGGGTAGGAACCAAAATTCGAGATAAACTTGGGCTTGCCCAGCTTGATCAGCGTCTGTTTGCATATGCTTTTTGGTTTCCAGAGTTCTTGAGATGTAACGAACTTCTCTTTTTGTGACATCATCAAAATACATTTTTGATTCTTTGGGAGCATTTTCAATTTCAGAGATGGTGAGAACCGTGCTTCCGAGATTATCACTTGTTCCATCTTCACCTTCCAGCCACAAATCTATTGTCACGGTGTTGTTTGTCTGAAGTTCGGATCGGAGTTGTTTGAAAGGATCGGCCCCTTGCTTTAAGAATTTCTTTTTGATTGGGATTTCAAAGTAGAATTCTTCGTTGAAGATAGGCTGATAATTATCATATTGAATGCTGCTTCTCTTCAGCTGTCCTGCCCATTCAATTGTCAAATAAGTATTCACAGTTGCTCTGGTTTCTGGGACAGGAATCTTGTCAGCGCTTTGAATTTTGACTGCAATATATCTCGAAGTCGACTTGAGTCGAACCATCTCACCTCGTTGACGGTGCATTGGAACTTTTCCAACATTGATTCTCCCTTCGATTTGGACTTGCAAGGATTCGTCTTTGAGGTTTTGATCATTAGGATCGATGAGAGCGCCTTCTTTTTGGCTCTTTTTGGTTGACCTGACTATCATCTCATCTTTCTCAGTCTCAAATCGATCATCAACGGGAGAAGTCGGAGATTCGATTTCAACTTTACTCTTGTTCTTTTTCAATCCTTTCGCCTTCCCAATATTCACTGTCGTTTTTATTATTCCAAAATCGACGATTCCCCTGAGGGGTACTTCTCTTTGGATAAGTGTGGTTGAAACAACACCAAGAGCTTTCAAGTCAAATAATCTGATCTGCAATTTTTGAGATTCTAGATCATCTATTGTGCCTCTAAAAGACATGTTTCCATTGATTTTATCCCAATATGGTGTTCTCTCACCTTTCCTTGATTCAGAAGTGTGAACTGACGGTTTGTGAATTTCATTCCTGCACACTTGGGTTAGGATTTAATACAGATATTGGTTTTTACGTAAGAAGAGTGAGTTCTAATTGAGGATTGAGATCAAAGGTTTTCGAAGTATCTGTAAGCAAATCAGATATTTTCCAATCTGAAAACGTGAGATTGAAATCTCTAATTTCTTGGAAAAATATGGTGTAATAAATTCTGCACAAAGCTTTGAAGTTTATTGAGAAAGCAATATAAATCCTCAAATACCTTTGCGATCACTTTGTTTGACAATCAATTCGCTTCTATTAAGACTACCATTTGCAACTCTTTCCAAGGGAATTGAAATTTTTCCAAGATGATTATTTAATGTCCATCTTGAGTAACTCCAAGCCTAAATTGAATATTAGAGAAAATAAAATCATTCGAAATCCATACTTCAATTTCAAGACATTCTTCTTTAAGGTTTGTGTAAGAGCCATGATATTCACATTCATAATGACATGAGAAGATTCGAGTTTCATCTTTTCCAATTCCTCGAATCAGCTCTGTTTTGGTGCTAGGGCCTCTTTTACCTCCAAGAGCAAGCACTCTTCTGCCACTGGGAGTTGTTGTATAGTCCTCTTTGAAATTTCCTCCAATCACAAATTGAAGATATAAATCGAGCATTTCTGGTTGAAGATTTTGAACTTTAACGTTGCTAATTTTCACTTTGAACCTTCTCTTCATGTCCATTTCATTGCCCTCTTTTGCTTTGCTGCTAGTTTTGACCTTTTTACTTTGCTCTAGGAGTGGAATTAAAAAAAAGGCTCGAGAATTTGAACAACTTTGGTCTTCACTTTCATTTCTTTTTGTTTTTACACTTGCTCTTCCCTTACTTGGCGTTGCTGTCGCTTTGAAAAGTTTAAAAGAGTTGAATCACTCCAATAGATACCATTAGTCGGTCTTTCGACTTTATTCTCTTTTTCAGCTGAAATCAAGTTTAGATTTTGTCATTTTGAATTAAAAGTACTTTCTTTAAATTCCTTTTCTTCTTCTTCAAGACCAGCTTCAAGATCCTCTCCATTTTCCATACCTTCTTCGTTTTCTGTCCATTTCTCTTGCGAAACTTTCCAACGTTAGTTCAAGAGGCTCTTAAATTGCCGTGTTTACCTTTATCACGTTTATCAAAATAGTCGTCCATTTTTAAACAATTAACAAGGAATTAAATTTGATTTTTAACGATAACCTATTTTGGAAAGTTTTATTTTGAAAAATGATAATTTCAGTTCATGACAATAGGTATAATTACATTCATTATAAGAAGAAAAAATATTTTTATAATTTAATGAAAACACTTGCTTGAAACATCATAAAATTAATTATCTTCATCCGGTTTAACATCATCATTATTACCATCTTCTTTTTCAGAAAGTTCATGAGTAATTTCCATTTTGGGGGTGTTTTTCCATTTTCCATATTTTTCTCGAATTTTAATAGCAAGGATAGCCATAGAGCCTTGAAAAATTAGATTTTATTCAGATAAACTGTGATACCGGTAGAAAGTGCAAATCCAGTGACATACATCAGGATAGAAATTGTGTTGAAACACCAATATCTAGTTCTAATTCGCGATTATTATTTTTTCCCTCCATAAGATGAAAATTACTTTTTGGAGATACTGAATTGTAAGAGGAGGGCTGCGGTTGAGATGATGAAAACTTTCATGAGTTTTTTATCTTCAAGTTTGTTCATCAAGCCTTCTTTGGAGAGTAACGAGGCAATATTTTGCAAAGTTTGAAGTGCTCCTTTCTAAAAATTCAAGGTTGTTAGATTTATAAGCAACAACTAAAAATCTTTACAAATTCAATCTTTTTGTCTGGGATCTGAAGACCTCCTGATCTTTGCTTCATTATGCTTTCTCTTCTTTTTCTTGTAAACAATTCGAGTTTGTCCCAGGTTTCTGACACTTTAACGTTTCCTTTGGATTTTTTGATTGATTGCTTGCTTGAGTTCAAAACATCAGATCTTAAATCACTTTCTGAATCAAGAGAGAATTTTTTGTCAACTTTGGGTGCAATTCTATGTCGAGTATGATGATGTTTGTTGAGATTGAATTCTAAGTCAGAGTTGTGAGTTATTATTATATGAATTCACTTTGGGATCTACCTTTGGAACGTTCTTGGTAATCGAGGTGAGCCCTCATTGGAGAAAAGTCTGCAAAACTTGGGAATGCTTTTTTGACTTCTAACTGCTTGCTCAGACTGAAATTATGATTGACAAGGCTATCATCGTCTGTTGATGTTTGGGTGATTCGATTTGCAAAACTATTGCGATCATTTTTTTCCATAGTCAATGATGCTCTTATTGATGAGATATCCTAGTTTCGTTAGTGAAAAATGAGTTGTGTCTCAAGTATACAGAGTTTCCATTGTCGACAGTTGCTTTAGCAAGCACAGTATTCTCGTTTTGAGCATCTTCAGTTTCTTCAAGCTTTGAAGAGACATCACTTTCGTCTGTCACAAGCTCATTTTGTGGCAGAAGTGCTGCTTTCAAGGAGCTTGGCAATATATTGATAACACCCTTTCTGAGTTAATCAATATTTTGAAAAGGGAATCTACCTTTGTAAGTACAGCTTTTCTAGCTTCGGGAGCAAGATCTTTGAATTGATGGATGGCTTCTGTAGGTTCGATTTTGATGAAGAAAGGTGTCGCAATCGCTTTAGCATAAGTGGAGACTTTTGGGATGAACCACATATCGCATAGAACATCGAATAAAGACCTTTGGAGGAGTGTCTTTTGGTGTTTTGCTGGCAAGTAAGTAATGAGGCCCTTTTTGCGGATTTCCTTGATGTTGATTTGCAAGTAGACAAATACTCCCGCAACAATTAGAGCAAAACTGAGGAGAGTGTAAATGGAAAAAATAGAGTATGCCAAATTCAGAAGAGCAAAAGCAATGACTCCACGAACAATTTTCTTTTTCTGATCTGGCTGCATTTTCTCCACTTTGACGACATAATCCTGAATAGTCTGCTTGGCACGAGTTGGAAGTGCTCGAATTCTTTTTATCCAAAGCATTTTAGATTGTGATTGCGTCACCTAAAAATCACCTAAAAATTAATTGATTATGAGTCCAAATTATCTATAGATTTTAGCGGTGACTTTTATTGAGATTTATTCTCGATAGAGAAAGATAATCCTCCGTTGTTGTTGTTAATTTCGAAGAGATTCGATTTGATTTGAAAATGTGAATGAAATGAGATTGTAAGCAAAATAAGTCATCTGAAAAGTCTGTTTATGGACATGAAATAAAAGATTGGGATTTGTTTGTTTGTTCAGGATTTTGGCTTGAACCCCTTTCTTTGAAATATCTGATTGTCATTTTTCTATCAATTATGGAAAACTCAATTGTGAGATGGAGTGGAGAACACAAAAACTTTTTTTTAATTTTCATTTTCATCAATTTTGTCATTTCAAATGAAAATCTATTTCATGAAAAAGAACCTACTGACCATCAATGATTTTCCTAATCTTTATTAGATCTGCTAAAAATTAAAAAATTTCGCAGCTTTCCTTTTCGGAATGAAATTTTCAAAGAGTTCTTTTGAGGTTAAAAAAAAAACCGTCATATTTTTTACTTGGCTGAAAATTCAGGAATTTTTTTGTTTGACAAGATTTTAGAAAAACCTTGTTATTGGTTGGGTGGCTCTAAAGGAAATAACGATTTGGAATTTCCAGAAATCATGTAATTTTTCAAAAAGGCTTACTGAAATGAATTCTTTTCAATAGAAGAAAATGTGAAATTATGGAATATAAGAATTATTCTTATATAAAGTTTTGATCGTAGAACGACCGAAATCTTTGTCAATCTCTTTCTTTCCTCTTTGAACATCAAAAATAAATCTTGTCAATCTTCAACTTGTTTTTTTAATTCTTTTTCCAAAAATCTGTTTTGTCTGAACGATTTTTTTTTTTTGAAGTCAAAATGAATGCAAAATGGTAAATTTGTGCAAGAAAAATCACAACTTTTTTCATTATGATAACCACACAAAATGAATGTGTGAAAGAGAGAATTCTTAAAATTAGAATACCAAAATTCCTCAAATTCATCTCCCATTCCAAAATATTAAAAATCTTCAATTTTCTTTTCTGAAGAAACTTTTTTTTAATTCTTTCTCTAAGTTGAAGGAAATTTAGAATTTGAGCCCAAAAACCGATTTCAGATTTTCAAGATCAGTTTTTCTCATTTTTTAAATAAATTTAGTTTAATCTGAATTGAAAAGTAGTTTGTGTTTTGAAAAACGTATTTTTGAGATTTGAGAGAAAGAAATCGATCAGACTGCTGATCCTATATTTCATCCATAAAATTGATGAACAAAGAAATTCAGGCTTTTGAGCATGATTGAAAATTTTTGATGTCACTTTTGACAAATTAAGACCGAAATTTCTTTCCATCGCTGTATTTTTCCCTTCAGAGAAACCAGTAGTTGAGGATAATATCAAGAAGAAAAAACGCTATGATTTAATTTTGCGGAAGTTAAGCTAAAAGCATAATTTAGATCATGAGTATCAAGTTCTAAAAATAATAAATTTATCATTTTCTGGAATATATTACAAATATTAAAAGTTTTTTCGCCTAATTATTATTATTAAAGCGCGAATTTCCAAATCAGATAATGAGAATCAGAGTACGAATTTAAATTAAACCTCACATTTCAAGAGAATGCTGATATTCCGCCGATTCATAAATTTGTTTTTGAGTGAGTTTCTTCAACTGACAGGATCTCCGTTTCATTGAAATCTTGATGGCAATTTTTGTTGAAATTCTTGTTCTCAATAAATATTCATTCATCCTCTATTTCATATCGTTGTGACAATTTTTTCATTCAAATCGATCAAAAAAGATGAAGAACACTGTATTTTTAATAAAGTTCGTTCGACTCATTCTCTCTCTAGTTTCTGCATGAAGAGAAGCATTCATACCGCTCTCCATTCAATCCAAAGCTGGCCTTTCTGAAGCGAAAAAGGAAAAATAAGTTCAGAGAGGGAGAAAATTTAAACCTTGATTTGAAATCTACTGTTAAGATTGAAAAGGTTTTTTTTGAGATGAAGATTGTCGTTAAGTTAATATTCAACGAAATTGAGAGAGCCCAAGAAACTGTTTACCACTTAAAAAGTCAGAAATATTCAAGAAATAGAAGTAGCTCGACTCCGAGATTGTTTTTAGCGAATGTGATTTTCCGCCTTTTTGTTGGGCCAGGTTTTTTTTTTGCGTGATAAAGCTTTCACTCACTTAAAATTTAAAAAAGTCTGTTAGTTCCTCTAATCTTGAATTAATTAAAAGAAAAGCTATTTTAGATTAACCAATCTAATCCATCCCATTCCCATTCTCATGCCTTTATGGTAAAGGAAAATGATGGCAAGCAAATTGAATAATATTATCAAAATGTTGTCGAGAGAAGAATGTTTTTCAGACAGACTCTAGATTGAGTATTTTTGTATGTTTAGAATAATTTATATAAATTAGAGCAGGAGGATATGAACAAAAATACATTAGAAAAACATCGTACAGAATATAAAATAGCAAAAACCACTTTGAAGTGTGAACTTGGATTAAAAACGGAGGGTAATATCACAAAAAAATACAGAATGCGCAATACTAACAGGCTACAGCAAGATGATTTTGAAAATCAATTTCTCTTCTTGACTGTATGTCCATTTGAAAGGCTCTCTCTCTCTCTTAGGCTGTGATTTTGGGTGTCTTTTTTGTTTTCTTTTGAGAGATCTTTTTAGGTTTAACCACCAATGTCTTTTCATTTGAAAATGAATCGAAGCTGTCTTGTCTTCCGACTGTGCTCAAGTCGCATTCAGTTGAGACTTCGGATTTGGTTTCACTGAGGAGGACTTCCTTCTCTTCAGAGACCTTTACCTTTTTAAAGACTCCATCTTCAAATTCATAGGCAGATCTTTTGGGTAGCTTTTGAGAAGGGGTAGGATTGTAGAGCTGGGAATAGGCCTCAAGCCTTCTGTTGATTTGAGGGCTGGTCTCTATTTTTTTCAAGAGGTTTTGAGTCTGTTCTTGAGTCATGACACTCAACAATGAGCCATTGCAGGTTTTATCAGAGAGGAGCACGTTCATAGATTGGATAAGACAGGAGTTGAGGGTCATGAGAGACTGGAGGTTGAAAGGTTTAAAAGCGGGGGTTGAAAGGAAAGAAGAATTGGCGAGAGAGAGATTCATGGGAGCAAGCTTCAGGATTTGAAAATAAAATTATACTTAGAGTGTCTGGCAACAGCGATTTAAACCCGTGTTGGCTGGATTAAAGAGATTAGCCGGTATTAATGTTCGTAGTTTAACCCATCTCAAATTTTTTTGAAAGATTAATCTGAGATCGCAAATTAAACTTTAAGTACTAACAGGCCACTTTCGGATGTCCTCAAAGCAATTCTGACGGTGCTTTTGGACATGTTTGAATTTACAAGTGCTCATCTGAATCGTGGCTCTTGATATTGGTTTCACAGAGATATCATTGAAAAAGCGGAAAACTTTTGGCGGGCTCGATACGTTTTTCTATGGAAGTAGCATAGATCTTCTCAAATTTGGACTTTTGGAAGGAAGAAACTCGAATAATTTTTTTCTAACGAGACTATGTGGTTCAGGTTATCCTCAAGGTCCAAACCAGCCAATTCTAAATTTCAAAGCGCGCATTCGGCTAGGGAAGGCATTAATTGACTAAAGCTACTAAAGTGCGGTTTACTCTCAATGAACCAAGATTTTTATGGTTCTTTAATTTGTTGGCAGACATTCATTGATTAATCAAAAGACTCATGAATTTGTATGGAATTATTCATACTATGCATCCTTTTTTAATTTCAAATTTGCCGTCGACGGATAAATTTTTTTTTCATAGAAGGATAAATAATCCTCGAGAAGGAAGAGCCTCTTATCGAAGTCAAAGCATCAAAAAGTTCAAAATATCATGTTTTTAAAGATACGGAAAGATTTTTTACAAAAAATCGAGGCATAAATTTAAATTAGTTTTAGGATCGAAAATTTTAAACTTGCTATTCTCATTACTACTGTTTCGTAGCCTTTTGAAGTAAATTGTGAATATAGTCTGATCTAGAGTTTCTTGGCGGGCATTCTAAGATTGATGGCAATTATCTTCATTATCTCATAAAAGTTAGACGGGGAACGGGGAACGGGGAACGGGGAATAAGGAATGGGGGATACTGCTGCTTGTTTTTGTTGCAAAAATATTTTCATACTCTTACTCTTACTCTTGAAATTGAAAATATTTTCTTATTTGAGTACAAAAAAATTTTTTTCTGGGCTGTGCTGCAAATCCTCTCATGAAATGGAGTTGAAAATTATCTTAAAGGATCAGAACCAATTCTAATTCTTAATATTCATCGAACCCTGTTTTCCAAATGATTATAAAACGAGCAAAATCTTGCGAATGTGTTTTGACATTTGATTTTGCATTTCAAGCTCTTCCTGAGTTTTTGTTATTCTGAGAGGTTTAATAGAACGCTGCTATCATGATAAAACAAGATGATTTTTTTATCAATCATCAGATTAATAAATCAGAGGCTATTTCTTGATGTCATGGATATCATAAAATCGCTTTTAACTATTGCTATTGATAGCTTTATGTTTAATTTTTGAACGAAATTTGATTTTGAATTGACTATATCACGCAAAAATCAACAAAAAATAGCAATTTTATAATTAATCGTGGAGATAAATTTTAAACTAAATTTTTTTATGGAAAATAGGAATATTGGGTTGGGTTGATCTATTGCGAGGAGGTTTCATCCAATTCAAAGCATTTTGTGAGATTTCAAGAATGCATCAATTTTATCAGAGGAATGTAATTATTCTTTGGATAAATCAATTCTTTCTTGAGATTAGTTTCAGATAAAGAAATGATGATTCAACAAACCTTGTATTGAAAGATGATCTAATTTGGAAAAACGCACTTATCCACTTTTTATGATTTTTAAGCAGAGATTGATGGGACGACAATCCATTGAAGGAAGTTACAATATCATTATCCTTTGAATAAATCTTCAAAACGAGAGTTCAAAAATCAATTAAAAGGACAGAGAATTATTAAATAGGAATTATTTTAATGAATGAGAAGCCCTTTCTTTGCATCTACAAGATCAATTTTATAAATTGATCCAACATCATGATTGATATTCTAGAATTCATCATTTTTTTGGGCGTATAAAATTCCCATTTCTTCTTGAATGAATTCTTTGTCAAAGATATCAGATCAAAGATATCAGATCAAAGATCAATGATCTTTTTCTTCAGAGTAAGGTAACTCTATCTTTGTTGTCCAGAATAAACAAACAGTTCGGCACTTTTAATTATTGAATCTAAACTGAAATATATTTAAACTTTAATCTAGACCTTCTTAAGTCCAGTGCTGGAAATAATGTCTGATCAGAATAATCAGCTTGATAACTTGATTTCTCATTTCAACAATAGCAATCCCCACTCCTCACAAGACAGTGGGAATCATAGTCTTGAGGAAATCCCATCTAATATGTTTTCACATTTCGATAAACAGAGAGGAGAAGAAGAAAAAGAAACATTATCACCGCCAGTTTCTAAAAAGCCAGTGCAGAAGCATGTTGAGAGTTTAAAGAAAAAGCTCCAGAGGATAAAGAATACAGAGAAAAAAGAAGTAGAGTCTGGTATAAAATTATTTTTTAACTGCAAAACTTCAAGGCAGAAATATCAAACGTTTTTGAAGGAAGAAAGTTTGCCTTCATGCCATACAGCATGGATCTGACTCTGAAAAGGATTCAAATTCTCAGTCAAAATATGAGCAAAAAGGGAGCAACGATTATTCCAACAGATGTGTTTCGTTGGAACATCGAGAATTTTGGCGACGTTTCCGTTCTCACCTCACGACAAATGCCTTATGATGTACACAAAAGTGTGGGTTGACCAAGGATGATGTTTTGTAGTATTTATTAAGCAAGGTTCCTGCAATTTTTCACCAAGAAATGGAGCAATTTACTTTTATTGATTGTGATTGGGCTTCTTTGTGCCTTCAAAAGAACAAGTATGTTCCTCCTGAATTCTACTGTATGAAGTTTCGAGACTTGTCTTTTATTATTTTAGATATCGAGCGGAGTCATGGCTACCCAGCAAGAAGAAATCCAAGGCAAACTCGACAGTTTGAAGAGGAGAAGCGCATTGATCTCGATAGAAAATTGGAAAGTATTGGAGCAACATTATTAAGACAAGAAACGATTGATCATAAAGTCGAAGATTCAAAGGATGTCATTAAGATTGAGAGTGAAGGGGACGATAAGAGCATCACAGCTACAGTAATAATTGATCAAAGTGAAGAAGACAATGGTGATGATAAAGAAATGAAAATTGAACCACATCTGAAAATGGAGCCTCAAAACACTGGAAAACGAGGCTTTCCATTTCTCATAGACAATGATGAAGACCAAGATAATTCTAGAAAACGAATCAAAGTGAAAAATGATGAAAATTTGAAAGGTAATGAGGATTACTTGAGATATAATGATATGTTGTAGAAGAAATTCACAAAATGACTGAGGAACAAGGAATTATTAAAATTGAAGAAGAAGAAGAAGAAGAGGAAGTGAAATCACAAAAAGAGCAAATTTTGCCATGTCAAAGTGGAGAACATAAGAATTTGAATGCTCACCTCACGACCGAACTTGAGAAGATGCTGAAGGTCGTGCAAATTGAACATAATCAAGGACGTGTACATGCTTATGGCAAAGCAATATCAGTTTTGAAAGCTCTGCCGTTCAGGGTGAACTCTCCCAAAGATGCAACGAATATTTCTGGGCTTGGAAAACGCATGGTGAAGTTAATAGAAGAGATTCTCAGAACCGGAAAGATTGGTGTAGCAGAAAAAGCTTTGGTAAAAGATGACTCGCAGAGATATTCCCTGAACTATTTATTATTTAGAAGAATGAGACAATGCAAGTGCTCCAATTATTTTATTCAATTTTCGGTGTTGGGCCGAATACTGCTTTGGGTTGGTTTAATAAAGGGATGCGAACAATAGAAGATTTAAGAAAAAATCAATATCTTTTAAATCATGAGCAAAAAGTATGCGTGAAATATTATGAAGAATTTCTGAAAAAAATCCCACGAGAAATTGTGACAGAAATATTCGATATTATACGTGAAAAGATTGATAAACTGAGTGACTTTCCAGGCCAATATGAAGTTGTCTGTGCTGGATCATATCGAAGGTAAAATAAGAAGTAAATTGTTCTCAGACCTAAAAAGGGGAAGAGAATATTGTGGAGATGTGGATATTATAGCATCCCCAAAGGATGGCATTTCTTCAAAAGGTTTGTGCATGAAACTAGTCAAAAGGTAGAATTGGAAGAGAAAGGAATTAAAAAAATACTTAGTTTGGAAGGAGATTTTTTGACAGATCAGTTATCACTTCGAGTGTCTGATGAGCTTGAAGGTGAAACCTACTACGGAGTCTGTTACTACAAAGGAATCCATCGGAGGATTGATTTCAAGGTAAGTTGTAGACAAAACTCTCTTATATTCAAACATAAATAGATTTGTGACAGAGAAAGATTTGGTCCTTTAGTCACCTATTATACTGGGTCAGAGTACTTCAACAGGACTCTCAGACAAGAGGCAGAAAAACGAGGTTATAAATTACATAATTTCGGATTGTTTCCGTTAATAAAAGTCGGAGACAAAAAACGCGCTGGCAAACTCATTCCTTGCCCCACTGAACAGGATTTGTTTCGAATTCTCGGACTAAAATTTATCCAACCTGAATTCAGAGATGTTTAAATCATTTATTTGTATATATGTGTTGGCAGCATTATTGGAGGTTGAATCCACCTTCATTTCTTTGATTTATTGATTAATAAAGATTGTTACTTTAAAAATGATTGATTATTCTTAACTTTTTAAATTATGGCTTCGAGATCATTCAGAATATTGGGATAATTTAGCGAAAGAGAGTTTGTCCAGAACATTATAAAAAATGTTTTGAACAATGATTTTTAACTCGTTGTACATTCATTCACTCTTTTTTGGAAATCTACGATGACAAAATACAGTATTTTAGATATCCCTCTCATTAGGAGGAATATATTTTAGTTTTATTTTACTAAAAACTTCCTCTTCAGTTGTGCAAGGGACAAATTTCAAACTTTTTTGAGATTTGGCTTGGGGATGAGTCCGGTAGAGTCCGAAATTTTCAAAAACAAATCCATTTTTTCTTGCATACAACTTTAAACTTCGAGTGTAATACTCTGAACCTGTAAAGAGTACAATTGCAGGTCCTAAGCAAGCTCTTGGGACTGCCTATAATACAGATTTTAAGCTAAACTCAATATTATAATCTTACGTTAATATCGATCCGGCGATGAATACCTTCATGATAGCAGACGCCCATGTACATTTCCACTCCATTTTCATCTTGTTTTGGGAGATTGAGATGATCAGTCAGCAGAGATCCTTCAAGACTACCTACTCTGAGATCAAACAAAAATGCAAATTACCTTTTAACTAATCTTGAAACCAGCCCAGAAACAGCCTTTTCATCACGAGGAGATATAATTAGGTTGATATCATTACAATGTGTTTTTCCCCTTGTTTTCTTTTAGATGAGAGTTTACAAAAATTCTCATACCTCCGATATGATCCTGCACAAATTACTTCGTAATCATGGATTGAGTTTGAGATTTCAAAAAGATTCGTCTTAACTTTCTCATAAACATTGTGAACGAATTCTCTTGAAATTTCTTTCTGAAAATCTCGATAATATTTTACTCCAATCTAACAATTGAGATCTGAATGAAAATTCGAGTTTGAAACCTTTTGCCAGTATGTTAGGAGATTTTGATTTTTCTCCAAATCTTGAATTGTGCGAAAACCCTTTTTATAAAGTTTATCTGCAGCTTTCGGTCCAAATCCCCAGAGACTATTGAATAACATAAGAACTTTCACCATATCATCATTCTTTTGTTAGAATTAATTCAAATTGAAAAATAGTTAGTTACATAAAGATATTGAGCTTTTCTCAAGCTTCCAGTTGAAACAATTTCTTCAAGTTGCTGAGCCATTGCAGTTCCAATATTGGGAATTTCTTTGATGTCTTTTTTTGAGGTAATTTTCCTTGGAAATGTTTTCACTAAACTGATAACTTTTCCATAAGGATATCTTTGACTTGAGGATGAGAAAACATGAATATTTTACCCTTTCATTTCTTTTTCGTCTTTAATAACTTCATAAGCTTTAAAAACTTTTTCTAGTTCATTAGTTATATGTTTATTAAAGTTTTGTTTCATTCCAACTTCGCAAACAAAGAATTCGGAAGGAGATTTTTGCAGTGCATTATTTTCAATTTTGACATTATTTGCACCAATAATTCTCTTTTGCTGCTCATCATCATCAGAAGACTCATCAAGCACAATAATATTATTTCCATGGGATTGAGATCTTTTTGTTGGTTCCTCCTCTTGTTTCATCTCAGGCAGCTTCTCTTCTATTTCAGTGAGAAAGGAAAAAATTTCTGTAGAAACCTTCTTTGCTGCTTGAGAAACTATGGTCTGAATAGCAACTTTCAGAAGAGTAAATATGAAAGATTTCAGGTGGAGGAAGTTCAGTCATCATGTTTGTTTCTTCTTCTTCTTGTTGAATTTCGGACGTTGGATTCGGTTTATCATACATATAATCATAAAGGTATTGATAAGGTTTCAAAGCTTCTCTATAATTGACGTATTTGATTGTTGGATTCTGACTTTGTTGATTTTGAGCTTTAATTTTAGAAATTTCCTTGAGTTTGATCAACTCTTCTCGAAACTTCAACTGCTGATCATTCACAGACGAATGAAGACTTTCAGTCTTTGTTATTTGCTCTTCTTGTCTATAAAAGAATTCATTCCTTCAAAATTTACTCTTAATACTTGAGTGCTGTTGTTGTTTCAAGTTTTGTTTGATTCTCTGACCAAGTTATGACTAGAAACTGATGATATATTTAAAAATAAATCGGTGTTTACGGAAAGGGTGATATTCCAAGAGTTGATCCTTTTGGATACAGGTCGTAAGCCACTCACAGTCAACAAGAGGTTGGTTACTTGGCAAGCTTGTTGAAGAAAATACATTCGACAAAAGCTATGAAAATAATGAACCTGTGAGATTTTTTGAGATTGTACAGTTTGTGTAATTTCTTGACTCGTCAAAAGAAATAAATTCGTTTTCTCTTCCTGTTTCCAATCAAAAGTAAAATCATCAAGTTGGAAGATATTTCCTCCTCGTTTTCGGATATTTTCCGAGAAAATGCTAATTCTCTTTGGAGTTAACTCCATCCCACAAGGGATAAACACAAATTTCATTCCACTAAAAAGGGCTGCAAATTGGCTCTAGAAATTGAGTAAGTTCGTCATCTCAAGGTCTACTTTATTGTTTTTTCCTTTTTGAGTTTTATTCTTTATACTTGAAGCTTTTAAGGAGTTCTTTGTAATTGATCCATTTATCTTTTCTTCTGAATCATCACTTTCAATAAGCATTACAGTATTTTTATTCTCATGAATATTCATTTTGGGGGATGTGAGAGGAAAAAGACTATCTGTCCCTTTTGTTTCAATTCGGGAAGGAGATAAAGATATTCAAGGGAAATTTTTTCTGGTTTGCTCTGAAATGAATTTGATTAATTATTTTTATTTCGTTCGATGTTTATTTACAAAATAAAATCGAAGGATCATTTTTCTCTTCAATAATGTGGAGATAATCACTAAATTGGGTTTTCTCTTTGTGAGGGGAAGTAAGCTTGAATATTTTCAGGAAAAAGAATATTGATTGAAAATTAAAATTTTTTAAAAAGGAATAATATTTATTTCTGATGATAAAAGAAAGAAAAACTTGGAAAGGCTCACTGCCTGGCTGTGAGGGTGAGTATATTTTCTCAATTGAAAATCTCAGTTAATAAAAATGTAATTGTAAAAATAAATTTTTAATTTGTTACATATTTTTTTATTCGTAACTTTTGATTAAAAAATCGAATTCACGTTTTTTTCCATGCATTAAATCCAGAAGAGGAGAGAATCCTGATGAGAACCTATCACTCACTTTGTCTCTCGCTAGGAATAATTCGAGTTTTTTTAACTTTAAGAGGGAAACTAGGACTAACACCTAGCTCAAGATAGACTGAACTATATCTCAGGAGGAAATTTATTAAAGGAAAATTCAGTTCGGTTTTTCTCTCTCATAGTCAATTAATGAGCAATTTTTCAAGCTCAGAAATCGAATCGAGGCAGCTAGTTATTGAAGAATTCTGATCAAAGCGTATTTTGACAGAATACCAAATTAAACAGGATTAATGCTTGAGAGTGACCAGCCCATTTATGATAGAAAATTCAATCAAAATTCTTGGGTTATTCTGTATATAAATATTTTTGTCTTAAAAATTATTAAGAATGGACCATAATTCAAGCTCCAACCCTACTGTCGAAACAAGTCCACAGGAGTCAGATGAACTGGTCAATCCTTCTCAAGTGAGCCAGCCCGTCAAGACCACTCAATCGCCTCTTAATAATGCCGTCAAAGCTGGAGGTAAGGCTTCAAGCGAGATTTAAGTTTATCCCTTTTCCATTAGCAAGAAGTGCACTTCTGAACATCCGAACTAATGCACACAATGCTCCACGAAACACGGTTTCTCATCAGAATTTTGATGAAGTAGAAATTGACCCACCGAATTTTCTTTTTACCAAGCTTCCATAGAATAATGTCATGGTGAAATACACAATCACATGGATAAATCGAGCAGAAAACAATAAAATATACGAAATAATCATCGAATTTCCCCAGATGATCAAAGTCAACGAAGCCATCAGAGATATGATCCCTTATTTTAACGACAGGTTGGCCCAAGAAAACGCAGAATACACTTTATCCGAAGATCCAAATTTGTATGAGCTGAAGAAAGCAAAAAAGTCTGGTTTCCCAAAAGAAGACTATCCAGGTTGATCATGTTGGGAGACCGATTATTCATTAATTTCTTTTAGACCTCGATAGTACTCAGATCCTGAGCCAAACCAACATTCTCAAGTTAAATTTGAAGGAAAAAGAAAACGAAGCAATTATAAGGAAAAATGGCAGCTACAAAAGTGGCACTGTGACCCCAAATAGAAATGACAGAAGTTCAATGGTGGACCCAAGAATGCCAGGATATATGAACTACGATCGGATAGACCCCTCGGAGGGAGAAAGAACAACGGTGGTCACGTGCTGTTGGTGCATAAAAATAAAGAAGAAGGAAAAAATTACCAACGACGCTCATAGAGAAAATGCCCTTGATTCGCACCTTCTGGAGAAGGATGATATTTGAGGGGGAATTTTCGTTACAGTGGTCTAGATTTAAATAAAAATGAATATGTTGATTGAATTCCAGTTTTTTCTGATTTAATGTGGTTGCATAATATCTCTTTTACTATGATATTGAAACTCGCTGCTCCTACTTAAACGTCAATTTAAATAAGTATTTATTTTGAATGTTGAAATTCAAATTGAAATCTCGAGAAAATTTTTTCGGATTATTTTTTTTTTTTGCAATCGATATTGAGAAATATATAGAATGTATACAATTAGATTAAATGAAAGTAGAAATGTTCAATTTATAAGCATTCTTGAGAGATTAAACCCTGGTATCTTGCGACACCTTGGAGATTTTCGTCAATTATTTTGGAGAAACCATTGTCAGGACTGAGATCAAATTCTTTTTCGAAGTAGTTGATGGTAATCTTATTGGAGAACTCAGTTCTCTTTTCTTCAAGGTTATGGATTATAACTGTACCATCATCGTTTTCTTGGACCTCGCCGCTTTTGATCAACTTATTGATGTATACAATCATTCTTTTCAGTCTGGATTTTATCAAAAGGTGAGCAACCTCGAAGTGGTCTTGAAGCATTTTGACAATGAATTTTTCCATTGGTTTAGAATAGCCATCGAATGCGGGTCCAGCGTTAGCCTCGATAAACCAAAGGTTCATATCTTCGTCCAACATGTAATCAACTCCGTACAACTCAAATACAGTACTATGCTTCATGTAGTTTGCCGATGCAGCCCTGATCAGGTGGATGAAAGCCTTTTTGAATTCAGGTCTCAAATAGTTGTCAAGCCAGTTGGGATCGTCGATAACACCAGCAGCAAGCAAGTAGTCCTTAAGTCTTTCAAGACTCCACTGTTGAGCAAGCTTGAGATCTTCTTCGTTTTTGCCTTGGAAGAGAGTACCGTTTTTGACTTCATCATAGATCTTTTTATTGAGGGCAAGATTAGTGAGCAGAACTTTTTTGTCATCAGAATTAATATCGTACTTGGCGAGTGAAACTCTGAGGAATCCATCATGGTAGAAAGCCATAAGAGGATTTGTTGATGCGACAAGTAAGTACATTCTAAAGTCAAACTTTCTGCCGTGGAGGAGGATTGGATTATGGACGTAGTTTTGCATAATATTGTTGACTGTAATTTTTCCACACATGGTTCCATTTTTGTATTGTTTTCTGATTGCGGCTTCTTCTTGGCCATTGCAAGGGAACACGCCTTCTCCTCTGTGTCTTCCAGCTCCTTCTTTTCTAATGAAGACAATTCTTCTCTCTTTTTTAAGCTCTTGGTATTGAGGAGAGTTGAAAATTGCAAAGAAATCTTTACATTCTGTTTCTCTGTTGAGAAGCCAAGTTTTTGGGAAATATCTGTCGTTACTGATACATTGTGGCCTGTCTTGGAACTGGTCAACATAAGATTTAGCAGCAACTGCGATTAAATCTTTGCGTCCAATAATGTTGTTTCCAGGGATGTGGTTGGAGGCTTGAGTGAGGCAGGAGAAGTGACTTCCAATTTCAAACCAGGTATTGAGTGAGTAGATAGTGACAAAAATGTTGGCTGCTGGATTCAAATCTAATTTCAGGGTTTCTCTTTGGGTTTTGGACATATGGTTTCCGATCTGAGGCATAATGTCATTGCCTTTTGCAAGAGCGCCCTTTTCTCTCATCAATGAGCCTTTCCACCACTCAAAGATAAAGTTCTTTTGATCAAATACAGCGTTTGGATTCTTGACAATAAGCTGCCTGTGTTTGTCGCAGTAAGCAGGATCTTTCTTCAGTCCCATGTAGTTTCGACTGAAATTGTAGCCTCTCCATTGAGCTGGTCTAATTTGTTCTCTAAAAGGGACATATTTGTCAAGTTGGGTCAGAACCTTATAAGCAAGAGATGGGTTCTCAAACTTATAACTTTGGACGGGGTTCTCCAAGAAGCCATCATTGTTGTGAGAACCTGTATATTCAACGGTTTTTATGGACAGATTGTTACCTCTACTCATAAAGAGGAAGGTCAGGCCAAAGAGATGAAGTGCAAGCACAATAAACAGGATTCCTTTGACTGAAATCATCGAAAGTTATTTGACAATTATATGATTTCTTTTCTTTCCAAACTTAAATACAAAATGAATAGAAGAGCATCTAATTTAATAATTTGAAGCCCAAAGGCCTAAAATAAGTTTGTGAACAACGCGCATCATTTCATGAAATTAATTTAAATTTAGATCGAGCTTTGTCTCTTTGGGAGAAAAAAATTTATCTTTTCCATAAAGAATTATTGTCAAATTTCTAGCTTGTTCTTGAATAACTCCAACAGATAGTTGAATTTTTCATGATTTTGCCGAAATACAAGAAATCTGTTATTTCTTTGCTCGGAGAAAATATTGGCGGTTCTAGAAGAAATTTTAAGCGCGATATTTATAGTCATAACCCGGGCAAATAAAAATTAATTAGGCGTGTGAATTTAAAAATCACAGATAATTTTAGACCTTCTATAGAATAAGCAGTGAAGAGGATTCAGTGTTGAATTTGATTCTCTGACTTTGGATACGAAAAAGGTGTGTTTTCTTGGGTAAAAAGGATGAAATGAGAAAAGGGCGCCCAAGAAATCACTTTTGGCTTTATCAGGAAAAAGAAAAATCAATTTTTTCAAAGATCCTCGGAAATCAAACTTTAAAAGGAGAGGATAACTGATAAGAAAGGAGATTTATCTAAATTTAGGTGGGCGTTAATTTCTGGAGGGAATAGCAAGGAAATTCATAATACATGCCAAGAGCAACTTAGTTCCTGAGAGAAGTCGTCTGTCTGTCTCAAAATGTTCATTTCAGTCCGATATTGTAAATTTAACGCTCAAGGTTTAAAGCCAAAAATGTCACTCGGGGGTCGGCTAATGATCTAAATCTTTAAAATATCTCGAGATATACTCAGAAGAGGAGGAGGAGAAGGAGGATCGAAAAATTATTTTTCATTGCAGTGAAGTGGAGAGAGGGCGTTTTCTTTTTCATGAGATGAGATCTGATTAGAAATGAAAATGAGCGTTTATGTATTGAATCCCTCGTAAAATTGTCAAAAATAAAGCAATACTTTGTGTTAGGTCAAATTGAAATTAAAATAACAACTTTATCCACTCAAAAAAGTTTTGAGTAGATCAACATTCCAAGGATCAGATTTGAGAGCTCAAGTCAAGTCAAGTCAGTTTTTCCCTTTTCTGAAAACCCAGCTCTTTGCGAATGAATGAGCTTGAGCTTCAATTCTTTTGAAACAATTTCAATATGAAGCTTTGAAGTCAGAATCATATAAAAAGGATCTCTCGATTGAAGAAAATTCATTCAAAGTCACAATAAATATCTCCGACAGATGTTCAAGTTTTTTTTTTCTGAATTTTTGAGAGATTTACTTGGGTTTCAGTTTTTAAAGTTTGAAACGAAACGCTTTCAGATTTTTTGAGAATCGGAATGAGTATTTTTTTAAACAATCCGCACTTGTAAATCTCTCAAATAGAAAAATTTCTTGACTTTTTTTTTTAAGTTATCAACTTTACTATGACCAGTGATTTTCCTAAGTCTAAAGGTCGATTAGGTTGAGCCAAATATTGTAAAAAGCTCAACAAAATTTTGACTCAAATTTTTTTCCACATGAAGACAAAATTTCAGATAGATATTTTTTGTTCAGAATTTTCTCTTTTTTCCATTGTTCTTCCAGAAAATCTTTCAAATTCTCTTTAGAAGTTGGAATCAAACATATTCACGTTGAAAATAAATTTTTATTCAAGTTATGTAAATCATTATTAGTTGGTTCCACCAGTTAGGACTTTGATTTGGCCTCCACGATTTGAGATCTTCCCCATTCAGAGATATCATCATTAGATCTTGGAGCCTCCCAACACTCAACTTCTTCCTTAAATCAGCCTTGATCCTCTTCATACAACTGAATCCTCTCTCAATTTCTGAATTCGTTGTGGGTAAAGCA
>Ga0182738_1002141_pt1 | contig 23740 bp, 16 predicted proteins | sample eDN5th30CBELigMG_FD_128876 | JGI IMG/M metagenome (GOLD analysis project Ga0182738, IMG submission 128876) | Enriched Miracle-Growth compost microbial communities from Emeryville, California, USA - eDNA 5th pass 30_C BE-Lig MG (version 2)... ...
GTCGTCGAGCGCCAGCACCCGCACCTCGGTTCCCACCGGCGCCCTGTCGTAGAGATGGATGACGTCGTGATGGAACAGGCGGATGCAGCCGCTGGAGATGCGCGTGCCGATGCTCCACACCTCCGTCGAGCCGTGGATGCGGAACAGCGTGTCGCGGCCGTCGCGGTAGAGATAGAACGCGCGCGGCCCAAGCGGGCTCGTCAGTCCCGGCGGCAGCCCGTTGCGATAGGGCTCGTAACGTTCCGGCTCGCGCGCGATCATCGCCTCGGTGGGCCGCCAGGACGGCCACTCCGCCTTGCGTCCGACATAGGCATCGCCCTCCAGCTCGAGCCCGGCGAGGCCGACGCCGATGCCGTAGCGCCAGGCGCGGCCGGGCGCGTCGACATAATAGAGCAGGAAGCGCGCGGTCTGGATCACCATGGAGCCGACCGGCTCGGTCCCGGTATAGGCCACTTGCTGCCTGACATAGCGCGGATCGACCTCGCTCATGTCGAAGGCGGGGATCGGGAAGCGCTCGTCCGGCATCGGGCCGTACATCAACGCGATCGCGGCCCGGTCCACGTCCGGACCGCCCATCGTGCCGGCGCAGGCGGCGAGAGTGGTGACGGAGAGGCCGGCGAGGAACGCGCGGCGGGACAGGGCGCCGGCGGTGAGGGGCGCTGGCGAACGGGCAGTGGTCATCATCGCAAGGCTCTCGGTTGCGCGGCGGTGACGACCGGCCGCGGAATAGGTGCCGCGGAGCCTAGTCTAGAGAGGTTGCGTGGAGGTTGGAAAGGACCTGGACCGGGCGCAGCCGGCGTTGTGGCGCGACTTGCCGGTCAGGCGCGTATCGTCACTCCCGACCACTTGATCAATGTCGCTGGCAGAACAGTGATGCTCTCGCGCGCTTGATCGCGCTGGCCTGCCACTCACAACACAGTCTATCACCAGAAGATCGAAACTAGAGCTCGAGCATCGTCGGGCGCAGATCAGTACTCGCGAACCTACACCGGAAGAGACAGCCATGCTGGAAGCCCGTGAAAGGTGGATCGACACACAGAGGATCGGCTGGTTGCTCGACGTCGACTTGGGAAAATGGTCCGGCTTGTCGGTACGTCAAATGGCGGTAGAGGCCAATTGCCTTGATTTCTACAATTATGTCTACACTCCATTCAGCGCATGCGTGCATTCAATGTGGCACCACATTGCACATTACGATCTCAGGGTGTGTGGCAATCCCCTGCACCGGTATCATCGTCGTCCGACCAGCGAGGCCCTTGTGCCGGACGTTTACTATCTTACGCTCGCCGCAAAATACTGGAGCAAGACGCTTGGAACTTTCGATCGAGCACACGGGATCGCGATTCGGGGGCCGTCATCTTACGAGACGCTGATGGATGCCGTCACTGGTAACAGCGCCGAACCGCAGCCGAAGTGAAGCGGGGGCGGCGCCTTGCCTGATCACTCCCACTCGATCGTGCCCGGCGGCTTGCTCGTCACGTCGTAGACCACCCGGTTCACCCCGCGGACCTCGTTGATGATCCGCGTCGCGGCGGTGGCGAGAAAGGCCATGTCGAAGGGGTAGAAATCCGCGGTCATGCCGTCGATCGAGGTCACGGCGCGCAGGGCGAGCACGTACTCGTAGGTGCGGGCGTCGCCCATCACGCCCACTGTCTGCACCGGCAGCAGCACGGCGAAGGCCTGCCAGATCGCGTCGTAGAGGCCGGCCTTCCGGATCTCGTCGAGATAGATCGCGTCCGCGCGGCGCAGGATGTCGAGCTTCTCGCGCGTGACGCCGCCGGGGCAGCGGATGGCGAGGCCGGGGCCGGGGAACGGGTGGCGGCCGACGAACGCCTCCGGCAGGCCGAGTTCGCGGCCGAGCGCGCGCACCTCGTCCTTGAACAACTCGCGCAGCGGCTCGACGAGCCGCATGTTCATGCGCTCCGGCAGGCCGCCGACATTGTGGTGCGACTTGATCGTGACCGAGGGGCCGCCGGTGAAGGACACACTCTCGATGACGTCGGGATAGAGCGTGCCCTGGGCCAGGAACTCCGCCCCGCCGAGCGTCTTCGCCTCCTCCTCGAACACCTCGATGAACAGCCGGCCGATCGTCTTGCGCTTCTTCTCGGGGTCGGCCTCGCCGGCGAGCGCCGACAAGAACATCTGCTCGGCCGCGACGTGGACGAGCGGAATGTTGTAGTGCCCCCGGAACAGGGACACGACCTCGTCCGCCTCGCCCTGCCGCATCAGCCCGTGGTCGACGAAGATGCAGGTCAGCTGGTCGCCGATGGCCTCGTGGATCAGCACCGCGGCGACCGCGGAATCGACGCCGCCGGAGAGGCCGCAGATCACGCGCGCCGTGCCGACCTGCGCGCGGATGCGGCGGATCGCGTCGTCCTTGAAGGCGGTCATGGTCCAGTCGCCCGCGCAGCCCGCGACGTTGCGGACGAAGTTCGCGATCAGCTTCGCCCCGTCCGGGGTGTGCACCACTTCGGGGTGGAACTGCACGGCATAGATGCGCCGCTCGTCGTCCGCGATCGCCGCGAACGGGGCGCCGGGCGAGGTGCCGACGACGCGGAAGCCGGGCGGGATCGCGGTCACGCGGTCGCCGTGGCTCATCCAGACCTGGTGGCGCGAGCCGGGCTCCCACACGCCCTCGAATAGGCGGCAGGACTCCTCGATGTCGAGAAAGGCGCGGCCGAACTCGCGCTCGTGCCCGGCCTCGACGGCGCCGCCGAGCTGGGCGCAGATGGTCTGCTCGCCATAGCAGATGCCGAACACCGGGACGCCCGCGGCGAACACCGCATCGGGCGCGCGGGGGGATCCGATCTCCATCGTGCTCGCCGGCGAGCCCGAAAGGATGACGCCCTTCGGCCGGATGCGCTCGAAGGCGGCCGCGGCGGACTGGAACGGCACGATCTCGGAATAGACCCCCGCCTCGCGCACGCGCCGCGCGATGAGCTGGGTCACCTGGCTGCCGAAATCGATGATGAGGATGGTGTCGGTCATCTCGCTCTCACGCGGGGCGCGCGGCTGAAGGTCCGTCGCCTTGCCTCTAGATAGGTGGCCTTCCCTGCCATATCGGCCCTCTCCCGTCATCCCCGCGGGCCAGCGCGAGCGTCTTGACGGGCGCGGTAACACGTAACTATGAAAGTTACATGTTCTGGAGCCCTCGCCTGTCCGCGGTCCTGCATCTCCTCCTCCACATGGCGGAGAGACCGGACGTGCCGATGACGTCGGATGAGATGGCGTCCGTCATCGGCACCAATCCGGTCGTCGTCCGCCGGACGCTCGCGGGCCTGCGCCGCGCAGGCGTCGTCATTTCGGAGAAAGGCCGCGGCGGCGGCTGGCGCCTCGCCCGGCCGCTGGACCGGATTGCGCTGCTCGAGGTCGAGCGCGCTCTCGCCGCGACGAGCGAGCCGGTCGTACCGGTCACCCCGCCCGGCTGTCTCGTGGAGCGGGCGGTACGGAACGCGCTTCTCGACGCGGAGACGGAGGCGCGAGCGGTGCTCGACCGTCGCCTGGCCGCCGTCTCCCTTGCCGATATCGCCGCCGACGCGGAGGCGCTGGGCCTGCCGCGCGGCACACCCGGGAGAGCAGCCCATGGATTATGACGCAATCGTGGTCGGCGGCAGCTTCGCCGGCCTGTCCGCCGCAATGCAGCTCGGCCGCGCCCGCCGCCGGGTCCTCGTGATCGACGCCGGCGAGCCGCGTAACCGCTTCGCCGAGGCCTCCCACGGCTTCCTCGGCCATGACGGCCGCCCGCCGCGCGACCTCCTCCGCGACGCCGCGGCAGAGGTCGCGGCCTATCCGGGCGTGCGCCTCGTTGCCGGCACCGCCGTCGCGGCGCGCGCCGCCGGGGCCGGCTTTGCCGTCGCGCTCGCGGACGGCAGCGAGCACCGCGGGGCGAAGCTCCTGCTGGCGGTCGGGGTCAGCGACACGCTACCCGACGTGCCCGGCCTCGCGGAGCGATGGGGCCGCACCGTGCTGCACTGCCCCTATTGCCACGGCTACGAGGTCGCCGGCCGCCCGCTCGGGGTCCTCGCCAACAGCCCGCATTCCGCCCACCAGGCCGTGATGATCCCGGACTGGGGGCCGACGACCTATTTCACGCAAGGCGCGTTCGAGCCCGACGCCGATCAGGCGGCCCAGCTCGCCGCCCGCGGCGTGACCGTCGAGCGCGTGCCGATCGCGGACCTGCTCGGCGCAGCGCCCGCGCTCGAAGCGGTGCGGCTCGCCGACGGCCGGATCGTACCGGTGGCGGCGCTGTTCACGGCGCCGCGGACGCGGCCGGCGGGGCCGCTCGCCGAGCAGCTCGGCTGCGCGTTCGAGGACGGCATGACGGGACCGCAAATCAAGGTCGACGCGATGAAGGAGACGTCCGTGCCCGGCGTCTTCGCCGCCGGCGACGCCGCGCACGGCATTCACAACGCGACGCTCGCCTCCGCAGCCGGCGTGCTCGCCGGCGTCGCCGCCCATCGCGCGCTGATCATGGACGACGTTGCGCGCCGCTCCCGAGCGGCGTGAGGGGGCGGTTCAGCCGAGGATTTACCGCGGAGCATTATCTCTGAGGGGCTGGGCGACTTTGAGTAGTACTGAACAGAATTCCGCCCCTTAAGATGACCACTACGTTCTGCGGCCTGCGCATGCCACCGACGCGGCCGTTTGTGGCTTTCGGGAACTGTGCTCGGTACGCGTCGGCCAAATCACGGGAGCGAAACGGACGCGCCTGCTTCTTACCCTACGCAGCCGGGTACGGCCTAGTCCCACGCTGGTAGACCAGGGACAGGGCATCGGCAGTCAGCTGCACACATCGCAGGAGCGTTGGAAAAACCAAGGCCCCCGCGAAGACTTCCGCGCTCTCCGGGAACGTTATGCGCGCGGTCGCCCTTCCCCTGTCGCTCACCTCCATTCCCCCCATCCCGTAAGCCAGGAGGTTTATGGTTCCCCCTGGTGACACAGAAACGGTGATGTTCGAGAGCCGGTTGTTGTATTTCTTGTCAATAAGGGAGATGCCGCGAAGCTCGGTGATGGAGACCGTAGGGATGATCAGATTGTGCTTGTCGATGTTGTTGGCCCGCCTAATCTCCCAAAGCGCGTAGCCCCCCCTTGGTACGGCTTAATGGTATTTAGGAGAAGCATCGCCAACCCTGGGAACCGCTCCACTATTCGTCGATTCCTTGGACTTCCCTTTCCGTTCTTGGGGAGCATGAAGGACTTGCGCAATGCACCGCGGCTTTCGTCTATCGGAAAATGTACGCGGCTGCTGCTAGCGCCAACTGCCCGCATCATCCCTGTCATAATGTAGTCCAGTGAGGCATTCAGGTTGTGGAAAGTGTCGCCTATGGCCAGGATCAAGTCGGCTGGTAGCGGCCGCGCGACAACACGGAATTCCTGAATACCTGTTTGCGAATCTCGCTCTTCGAGCAATCGGCAAAAATCAGCCTCGGCGTAACCCTTAAACAGAGCTTCGGCCTCTATCCGGTGCCGGTTAGCCCGATTCACCTTCAGTTCTGCTTGCGCAAAGGCCTCCTCTATGACTTGATCATCCATTAACGGGTCTCTTCGTGACGGAGGGGAAGGGGTCCATTGGCGCGACATGATGAGTCGCCGCGCGGCCGAGCGCATCATGGAGCGGCTGGTGAACACATCCGCCAAGGTGCTGCCGAAGCCTACACCGTGCCGGAAGCGGCGCGAATGGCTACTATCTCTTCCTGTTCGCCACCGACGTGCGTATCGGGTGTGCTTTCGTGCGCGACGCTCGTCCTGTACCGCCGCGCCCCGCGCACGCCACCGGCTCAGCCGCGCGTCATCACCGCGACGAAGAACCCGTCCGTGCCCGCGTTCGCCGGCGTGAGACGCAGCGCCGTGCCGCGGCCGGCGATGCCAACCACGGCTCCCGCGGGCGGCGCGCCGGGAAGCCGTTCGCGCCAGCGCGCCTCGATGGAGACGAGGCGGAAATCGGTATGCGCGGAGAGGAAGGCCGCGACCTGGTCCTCGTTCTCCTCCGGCAGCACCGAGCAGGTGACGTAAACGAGCGTACCGCCCGGCCGCGCGAAGCCGGCCCCTTGCGCCAACACCTTGCGCTGCTCGGAAAGACGCAGGTCCAGCGCCCCCGGAGCGAGGCGCCATTTCGCGTCCGGTCGCCGTCGCCACGTGCCGACCCCGGTGCACGGCGCGTCGATCAGCACCAGGTCCATGCGCCCGGCGAGATCGTCGAGCGCGCCGGGCTTGGGCATCCGCACGTCGACATTTGTCGCCCCCGCCCGCCCCAGCCGGTCGAAAATGTCGCCGAAACGCCGCTTGTCGGTGTCGAAGGCGTGGATGGTGCCGGCATTGTCCATCGCGGCGCTGAGCGCCAGCGTCTTGCCGCCCCCGCCGGCGCAGAGGTCGAGCGCCGCCGCGCCGGGCGCGGGGGCGGCCAGCAGCGCCGCGATCTGGCTGCCCTCGTCCTGGATCTCGAACCGGCCGAGCTTGTAGCCCGGCTCCGACTGGACGTGCGGCGCCCGGGCGTCACCCTCTCCCACGGGAATGCGGACGCCGAGCGGCGACAGCGGCGTCGGACCGGCACCGAACTCGGCGAGGTCCCCGAGCACGGCGTCGCGGTCGGCTTTCAGCGTGTTGACGCGCAGGTCCACCGGGGCGCGGGCGGCAAAGGCCCGCCCCTCGTCCGCCAGCCGGTCCCCGAACGCGCGTGAGAGGCTCGGCACCAGCCAGTCCGGCAAATCGGCCCGCACATGCACCGGCGCGTCTTCAGGCAGACGAGCGGAATCGAGCGCCGCGCACTCCTCCTCCGAGAGGACGGCGGGCGCGTGAGCGTCGCCCGCGAGCGCCGCCTCCAGGCCCGCGCGGCCCCGGCCCCAGCCGATCGCATAGGCGGCGAGCGCCAGCGCGCGCGGGGTATCCGCGCCCATCATCGCCGCCAGCGAATTGCGCCTGCGCAGCGCGTCGAACACGAGGCTGCCGATCGCGGCGCGGTCGCCGGAGCCGGCGAAGCGGTGGGCGTGGCCCCAGTCCTTGAGGATATCCGCGACCGGCCGCCGCGTACGCTCGAGATCGGCCAGCACCTCGGCCGCCGCCGCGATGCGGCCCCCGTCCTTCATCGCCCGCCCCTTCTCAGGTCCCCACACCCGGATAGTTCGGGCTCTCGCGCGTGATGGTCACGTCGTGCGGGTGACTCTCGCGCATGCCAGCCGGCGAGATGCGCACGAAGCGGCTCTTGTCCTGCAGCTCGGAAATGGTCTTCGCGCCGACATAGCCCATCGCGGCGCGCACGCCGCCGGCGAGCTGGTGCAGCACCGCGCCGAGCGGACCCTTGTAGGGCACTTGCCCCTCGATGCCCTCCGGCACCAGCTTCAGCGCGTCGCGCACCTCGGCCTGGAAATAGCGATCGGCCGAGCCGCGCGCCATGGCGCCGACGCTGCCCATGCCGCGATAGGCCTTATAGGAGCGGCCCTGGTGGAGATAGACTTCGCCGGGGCTCTCCTCGGTGCCCGCGAGCAGCGAGCCGATCATCACCGCGGAGGCGCCGGCGGCGAGCGCCTTGGCGATGTCGCCGGAGAAGCGGATGCCGCCATCGGCGATCACGGGCACCTCGCCGGCCGCGTGCGCCGCCTCCATCACGGCGGTCAGCTGCGGCATGCCGACGCCCGCAACCACGCGCGTGGTGCAGATCGAGCCCGGGCCGATGCCGACCTTCACGGCGTCCGCCCCCGCATCGATCAGCGCCCGCGTCGCGTCGGCGGTGGCGACATTGCCCGCCATCACCTCGACGCGGTTGGAGATCTTCTTCACCCGCGCCACCGTCTCCAGCACGCGCTGGGAATGGCCGTGCGCTGTATCCACCACCAGAAGATCGACCCCGGCGTCGATCAGCCGTTCCGCGCGGTCGAGCCCCGCGTCGCCCACCGTCGTCGCCGCGGCGACGCGAAGCCGGCCCTGCTCGTCCTTGGCGGCATTGGGGTTGAGCTGCGCCTTCTCGATGTCCTTCACCGTCACGAGCCCGATGCAGCGATAGGCGTCGTCGACGACGACGAGCTTCTCGATCCGGTTATGGTGCAGCAGGCGCTTCGCCTCGGCCTGGCTCACCGTCTCGCGCACGGTGACGAGGTTGTCCTTCGTCATCAGCTCGCGGACGGGCTGGTCGAGATTGGAGGCGAAGCGGACGTCCCTGTTGGTGAGGATGCCGATGAGCCGGCCGGTGAAGGCGCCGCCCGTGCCGCCGTTCTCGACTACGGGAATGCCGGAAATGCGGTTCGCCCGCATCAGCTCAAGCGCGTCGCGCAAGGTGGCGTTCGGGCCGATGACGAGCGGGTTCACCACCATGCCCGACTCGAACCGCTTCACGCTCCGCACCTCCTCCGCCTGCTGCTCGGGCGAGAGATTGCGGTGGATGACGCCGAGCCCGCCGGCCTGCGCCATCGCAATGGCGAGCCGCCCTTCGGTCACCGTGTCCATCGCCGAGGAGAGGATCGGCAGGTTGAGCGTGATGCGCGGGGTGGCGCGGCTCGAAAGATCCGTCTCGGCCGGCAGCACCTCGGAGTGCCCAGGCTCGAGCAGCACGTCGTCGAAAGTGAGCGCGAGCGGGCCGGATTTCGGCTCGTAGAAGGTCGCCATGCCAGTCCCCAAATGATGCGGACCCGCGCCCGGGGAACGAGATCGTCAGCCGGGAAACGCGGGTGTGCGCGGATCAGGATTGGCGAGGGTGCTTAGCACGGGAGGGGGATTGGGGGAAGGGAGGGGTGCCCAGAAGCGCGCTGGATTGGAAGATCGTGGTTGGAGTGGTTGACTCGCGCGGTTTTCCATCACGGGAGGGGCTTCGTCATGGGCGTGGAGGAAAGTCTGTCGGTCGTCAGCGAACGACTGAAGAACCATTCGAGCGCCATCCTGACAGAGGAGGCGGTCAAGACCGCGATCATCCTGCCGTTCCTCAGCGCGCTCGGCTATGACGTCTTCAATCCCAACGAGGTCATTCCGGAGTTCACGGCGGATGCCGTCGGCAAGAAGGGGGAACGCGTCGACTACGCCGTGAAGGTCGGGGACAAGATCAGGATACTGATCGAGTGCAAGCCGATCTCGATGCCTCTCGACAAGGTTCATCTCGCGCAGCTCTACCGATATTTCTCGGTCACATCGGCCAAGTTCGCCTTGCTGACGAACGGGCGCACGTTCAACTTTCACACCGACCTCGAAGAGCCGAACAAGCTCGACACCATCCCGTTTCTCAGCTTCGATCTGTCCGACCTTCAAGGCCAGTTGATCGTCGAGCTGAAGCGCTTCTCGCGCGATGAATTCGATGTCGACGGCATCCGGGCTTCGGCAAGCCGGCTCAAGTATACGTCCGCTCTGAAGCGCAAAATCGGTCAGCTGTTCGATAACCCTACGGAGGACCTGGTCCGCCTCCTGTCGACCGGCCTCTACGAAGGCCGGTTCACCGCGGCCATACTGGAGCAGTTCGCTCCGCTCGTGAAATCCGCCTTCCGCGATCTGGTCCGCGAGTCCGTCCAGAGCCGGCTTTCCTCGGCCTTGGCCGAGACGATCCAGGGGGATGAACCCGCCGCCGAGGCACTGGAGGATGAGGTCGAAACGACGCCCGAAGAGATCGAGGGCTATCTCATCGTGAAGGCCATCGTCCGCGACGTCCTGCCGCCGTCCAGGATTTTCATGCGCGACCAGAAATCCTATTGCGGCATCCTCGTCGACAACAACAATCGAAAGCCGCTGGCACGACTGCATTTCAATCGCGGCACGAAATATGTCGGGCTCTTCGATGCCGAAAAGAAGGAGACGCGGACGCGGATCGACACCCTCGATCAGATCTACGACCTCGCCCCTCGCCTCAGGGAGGCGGCCGCTCAGTATGCCGTGACCAAGAAGGACGTTTCCGCCGAGCCCGACGTCGCGCCGGCCGATATCGTGGAGGACCTCGGGCCCGGTCCGGCGCAGGGCCATGCCGGCGCATGAATGAGGCCCATGCCGCAGCATGGGTTTCCTGAATTGATCAGACGAAGGGCCGGCGCCCGCCCCTCGTCATCCCACCCGACGGTGGATCGTTCCGGCCGAACGCGCCACCCGTTCTTGCCTCCTGGCCGCGCCTTCTCGAGCAATCCCCCTCACCCCTCCGCAGGCGTCGGCAGCTCCCGCGTCTCCTCCGGCAGTGCCGGGGCGCCTTCCGCCTTCCGCGCGGCAGCTTCGGCCGCGGCCGCTTCGGGCGGGGCGAGCTTCAGCCAGTAGAAGCCGTGGCCCGACAGGGTGAGGACGTAGGCGCGCGCCTCGATCACGGGGAAGGCGCTGCCGCCGAACAGGTCCACCGGGCGGCGGCCTGCGAACCGAGACAGGTCGAGCGCCGCCGCCTCCGCGGTCTCGCCGAGATTGACCACGCAGAGGACGTTGTCCTCGGCATGGCAGCGCAGATAGGCCAGCACCTTGCGGTTTCCGCTGGCGAGGAAGCGGAAGTTGCCGCGGCTCAGCGCCTTCTGGCCCTTGCGCACATGGATGAGCCAGCGCATCCAGTTCAGCAGCGAGGAGCGGATCGTGCGCTGGGTCTCGACGTTCAGCGCCAGATAGCCGTAGCTCGGGTCCAGAACGGGGGGCAGGTAGAGCGCCACAGGCTCGGCCGACGAGAAGCCGGCATTGCGGTCGGGCGACCACTGCATCGGCGTGCGCACCCCGTCGCGGTCCCCCAGGAACGGGTTGTCGCCCATCCCGATCTCGTCGCCGTAATAGATCACCGGCGTCCCCGGCATCGAGAACAGCAGCCCGTTCAGCACCTCGATGCGCCGCCTATCGCCGTCCACCAGCGGGGCGAGGCGGCGGCGGATGCCGAGATTGATCCGAAGATGGCGATGGGTGGCGTAATACTGCCACATATAGTCGCGCTCTTCTTCGGTGACCATTTCGAGCGTCAGCTCGTCGTGGTTCCTGAGGAAGATCGCCCACTGGCAGCCGTCCGGCAGCCGCATCGTCTTCTCGACGATGTCGATGATCGGCTCGGAATCGGCCATGGCGAGCGCCATGAACATCCGCGGCATCAGCGGGAAGTGGAACGCCATGTGGCATTCGTCGCCGCGGCCGAAATAGTGCACCGCCTCGCCGGCGAGTTGGTTCGCCTCGGCGAGCAGGATGCAGTCGGGCCGCCGCTTCTCCACCTCGGCGCGGATGGCGCGCAACAGGCCGTGCGTCTCCGGCAGGTTCTCCCCGCTGGTGCCGTCGCGCTCGACCAGATAGGGCACGGCGTCGAGCCGGAACCCGTCCACCCCGCGGTCGAGCCAGAAATGCAGCACGCGCTTCACCTCGGCGAGCACCAGCGGGTTGTCGTAGTTGAGGTCGGGCTGGTGGCCGTAGAACCGGTGCCAGTAATAGGCCCGCGCCACCGGGTCCCAGGTCCAGTTCGAGACCTCCGAATCGATGAAGATGATCCGGGCCTCCTCGTATTCGTGGCCCGTCTCGCTCCAGACGTAGAAGTCGCGCTCGGGCGAGCCCTTCGGCGCCCGCCGCGCCCGCTGGAACCAGGGATGCTGGTCCGAGGTGTGGTTCACCACCAGCTCGATGATGACGCGGATGCCCCGGGCGTGCGCTGCCTCGACCACCGCCTCGAAGTCCGCCAGCGTGCCGTAGGCCGGGTTCACGTCGCAATATTCGGCGACGTCGTAGCCGTCGTCCTTCAGCGGGGAGGGAAAGAACGGCAGCAGCCACAGCGCCGTCACGCCGAGCTCGGCGAGATAGTCGAGCCGGGCGAGCAGGCCCGGGAAGTCGCCCACCCCGTCGCCGTCCGAATCGAAGAAGGCGCGCACATGGGTCTGGTAGATGATCGCGTCGCGATACCAGCTCGCGTCCTCCGCGGCGCGGGACTGCGCGCCGCGGGGCCGGATAGCGGGAACAATGCTCCGGTTCATGCCGTTGGGTAAGTTCGTTTCATCGGGAGCGAACGCGGCAGCGCCCGCGCTGTTCCGGAGCCTTCCTCGCCGGCGGCGATGACCCTGCAGGGCGCGGATTGCCGCCCGCGCGCCCTGCCCTATCCTCCCACCTCCGCCCCTCGCCCCGAGTCGCCCGCCAGGAATGAACCCCCGCCACCGCATCACGGCGCTGATCGTCGCCTCCGCGCTGTTCATGCAGAGCCTCGACACCTCCGCCCTCGGCACCGCCCTCCCCGCCATCGGCGTGGCCTTCGGCGAGGACCCGGTGCGCCTGCACCATGCGCTGACCGCCTATATCCTTGCGCTCGCCGTGTTCATGCCGGCCTCGGGCTGGATGGCCGACAGGTTCGGTACCCGGACCATGTTCCGCATCGCCGTGGTCGTGTTCGCCGGCGCCTCCGTCGCCTGCGCCTTCGCCGGCTCGCTCGGTCCGCTCGTCGCCGCCCGCGTGGTGCAGGGCATCGGCGGGGCGATGATGGTGCCCATCGCCCGGCTGGCGCTGCTGCGCGCGGTGCCGAAAGGCGAGATCGTGCGGGCGATGCAATGGGTGTCGATTCCCGCGCTCGTGGCGCCCGTCGCCGGGCCGCCGCTGTCGGGCTTCATCGTCACCTATCTCGACTGGACCTGGATCTTCTGGATCAACCTGCCCATCGGCATTGTCGGCATCGTGCTGGCCTCGATCTATTTCGAGGACGTGCGCGAGCCTGACCAGCCGAAATTCGACCTTCTCGGCTTCCTCATTGCCTCGGTCGGCATCACCGGCCTCGTCGCCGGGACCGGCTCGGTGTCGGACCCGGAGATCCCGACCTGGATGACGATTGCGCTGCTGGGGGTCGCCGCCGCCTGCGCCGGGCTCTACCTCGTGCACGCCCGGCGCGCGGCCTCGCCGATCATCGACCTCGCCCTGCTGCGCATCCCCACCTTCCGCGCCAGCATCGCCGGCGGCTTCCTGTTCCGCATCGGCATCGGCGCCTTTCCCTTCCTGATGCCGTTGATGCTGCAGACGAGCTTCGGCCGCTCCCCGCTCGAATCGGGCAGCATCACGTTCGCGGCAGCCGCCGGCGCGCTGGCCATGAAGTTCGGCACCCAGCCGCTGCTGGCCCGCTTCGGCTTCCGGCCCGTGCTGGTGTGGAACGGCCTGTTCTCCGCCGCCTCGATCGGCGCCTGCGCGCTGTTCGGCCCGGCCACGGGCGCCTCGGTGATCTTCGCCGTGCTGCTGATCGGCGGCACCTTCCGCAGCCTCGAATTCACCGCGCTCAACGCCATCGGCTATGCCGAGCTCGACCGCGGGCAGATGAGCCGCGCCACCTCGTTCGCGGCCATGGGCCAGCAGCTCGCCCTGTCGATGGGCGTGGGGATCGGCGCGCTGGCTCTCAGCGTCGGCCAGATGGCCCGGGGGGCCGACGCGCTTGCCCTCATCGACTTCCGCCTCGCCTTCGCCACCGTCGGCCTCATCATGCTGCTGTCGCTGACCGAGTTCCTGCGCCTTGCTCCCGGCGCCGGGGCCGAGGTCGCCGGCCGGGCGCAGAGCGTGGGGGGCGACAAGCGCCACCCCTCTGACACCCGGACCTGATCATGGCGCGCCCGTCCCGCCGGCTGCGGACGCGGCGGCCTCGGGCGCGGTGAGCAGCGGCTGGAACTGGTACTGCACGGCGAAGTCCGGGTCCGCCGCGCGGAAGCCGTCGACCGCCGCAGAAAGGTCCGCGAGATAGGCCGCCGCCGACTCGGTCTCCCGGCGCGCGGCGGAGAACAGCGGCACCGGGCTCGCGATCGCCACCACCATCTCGCGGCCGAAGGGCGGCGCGGCGATCAGCGGCTCGCCCAGCGTGATCGGCGCGCCCGCGGGTACGCGCGCCGCAGGCCCGTCCTTCGGCAGCAGGTGCGTCACGGTGCCGTCGGCCCGGAAATGGTCGACATAGACATAGCTGTCGGTGACGGGCGGCTGCAGCGTCAGGGCGAGCGGCTCGCCGGCCGCGAAGCGCTGCAGCTGCTCCTCCGACTGCGCCTCGAGCACGGCGACGTCCACCGGCGCGTCCGAGGAGGCGATGAAGCCGGGATGGCCGACGAGCGCGACCACGCCGCAGAACGGCTCGCCGACGATGTCGATCTCGGTGACGTTCACCTCGGCGATGTCCGGGTTGGCGCGCAGCGCCGCCACCATGCCCTCGAGCGTCTCGGTCGAGGGCACCTGGCCGGACAGGAACATGGTCCGGCTCGGAATGTCGTAGGCCACCGCCATGCGCGAGCATCCGCCCGTCACCGCGGCCACGATGTCGCCGGGCGAAAAGCCGCGCACGAACAGCTCGGGCGGCAGCGATTCGATGCCGTCGACCTCGCCGGACGGTGCGAGCCGCGCGTCGGCGTCGATGCCCGCCTCTCCCGCCGGCGCAGGCGGGCTGGCCGCGCCGAGACTACGGGGACGGCCGAGATCGGCCGCGGGGGGCAGCGGACCCGCCGCGGCGAGTTGCTCGGACGCGCCAATTGTGCCGGTTGGGGCCGGAGCCGCCGCGGCCGCGGCGTCGATGCCTGGCGGGGCGGGATTTTGCGGCTCGACCGGAGCCGGCGCCGCGGTGGCCGGCGCGGCGGGCACGGTCACCGCCGCAGGGGCGCGCGCGGAGGCACCCGCTTCGGTCGGGGGCACGGCGGCCGGGCCGGGGACGGCCGCCGTCGGCCCCGGCCCGGCAAGCACGGCGTCCGCGGCGCCGTCGGCCAAGGCCAAGGCCGTGGCACCTGGTGCGGCAGGCGCCGGCGCGAGGGTCTGGGCCCCGCGCGCTGCGTCCACCGGCGGCGCCGGCACGGCCGGGATTTCTCCGGCCTGCGCCGCGAGTCCGGGCGCGACCGGGGCAACGACCCTTTCCGCGCCCTCGGCGCCTGCGGCTGGCGCCTCTGCGAGGGGAGCCTCCGCAAGCGGGTCTGCCGCAACGGGAGCCGGGGCGGCGGGCGGCGTCAGGACCGCCGCGGTCGCGCCGGGCGCGGGAGCACCCGTGGCAGGCGTTGCGAGGGTTATGGCGCCTGCGCCGGGTCCGCGAGTAGCGGGGGTAACCGGAACGGGCATGCCGGCCGCAGGCGTGACCGGGACGGGGGACGCCTGGGCCAGCGCGCCTGGCATAGGACTGGCCTCGATGGGTCCTGCGGCCGGAATCGCTGCGGCGGAGACGGCCAGGTCCGGTGCCGTTGCGGCAATCGCCCCGGCAGGGGCGGCCGGCACCGAACCTTCTGCCGCGGCGGGCGGAGCGGGACCCGCCGCGCCCTCCGCAACGGCGGGCGGCGCGGCGAGCGGAGGCCCGACAACGGCAGGAGGGGCTGCTCCGTCCGGCGCCGGGAGCACGGCCGCGCCCGCCGCAAGCGCGGCCAAGCCCGGCGACGCGGCACCCGCGCCCGGGGTCGCCGCCGGTGCGGCGAGGGCGAGGGCCGCGGCGCCCGAAACCACGTCCGGCGCCGCCGGTGCGGCGTCGGTCCCGGCGAGCGCCGGGCCGGCCGCGATCCCCTCCACAGTCGGCACCGCCCCGGCCGCCTCGACGGCCGCGGCAGCACCAAGGGCGAAGTCCGTCCCCTCGGCCGCGACAGGGGGCGTCACCGGCGTCGCCGGCACCCCCTCGCCCACGGCGCCCTCGAACGCCGGGGCCGGGACCGTGCCCGTGACGGCGGCGCTCCGAACCGGCGGCGCGACCGGAAGGGCGGCTTGCGGGGTGACGGCCCCGCCCGCCGCCAACGGCGCAACTCCCGGCGGCGCGGCAAGGCCGGCTCGCTCGCCTCCGGCGGGAACAGCGGGGGTCGCAGAAGCGCCCGGTTCCGCCGTCATGGGCTCCGGCTCCGGCGCCGCAGCGGGCAGGACAGGCGCGGCCGGGGCGAGCGGCCCTGCGGCCAGGTCGGCGGGGACGGCGGCGCCGAGGACCGCGGGCGCAGCGGTCTCAACGGCCGGCGCGGCCGCGGCGACCTCCACCGCTTGCGCAGCAAGGGCCGCCGGTTCGACGATCTCCGGGGCCGCCCCGCCATCCGGGGCGACGCCCGCGAGCGCCGGCTCTGCCCCCAGACCCGCCGGGCCACCCTCGGCCGGCACGGCCGGCGCCGGAGCCGGCCCCGGCGGGGATGCGCCCGGTGCGGTCAGCGCGGCGGCAACGTCTGCACCCGGAGCGGCGACCGCCACCGTCCCGTCGGGGCGCGCGGCATCCCGAATCGCGGCGGGTCCGGCGGCGACGTCGATGCCGGCCGGCGCCGCCGGCGCGATGACCTCGGGCGCGGCTTCCGCGATCACGGTCTCGACCGGCACGGCCGCGGCCGGCGCGGTGGCGGTCGCGGGCAGATCGGCGGGCTCGGCGCCCCGCGGCGCCGGTTCGGCCGCGGGAGCCGTGGCCTCGATCACCTGCGCCTCCGTCGCGGGTCGGGCCGAGGGGGGGGATGCCTGGGGCGGCCGTTCGGCCGCGTCGGCCGCCGCCGGTGTCTCCGCCTCGGTCACCGGGGCGACCGGCGGAGCCTCCAGCTGGGCGACGATGTCTCGCCCGTCTGCCGCCGGCAGAGCGGTGCCCGGCGGGGCGGGGCGGACGAGCTCGATATTTCCGGCGGCGAGCGCCGTGCCGGCGGCCACCGCAGCCTCGGGCGCAGCCGTATCCGGCAACAGCGCCCGCCCCGCCCCCGCCGTCCCCGGCACCTCTCCCGTGCCGGTCGCCGCGATCGGCTCGGCCGGCGTGACCGGCGTCACGATCTCGGCGGCCGCGGTCGCCGGCGTCACCGTCGGCTCGGGGGCAGCGGCAGGGACCTCCGCGCGTACGCCCGGTCCGGCCGCGACGGGAACCGCGCGCGCGAGGGTATCCGCGTCCGCGGCGGCCGGCCGCTCGGCCGCCGTCTCCGCGATCAAAGGCGCGGCCGCGGGCGCTGCTGCGAGGGTCACGGGCGCGTCGGCCACGGCCTCCGGCGCCGCCTCCGCCGCGGCAATCCCCGCCGCCGCTGCCGGCACCGGCCGGCCCCCTTCGGCAACGGCCGGCCCGGCCCCGATTTCGGGCTGCCCTGCGCCGCGGGGTGCAAGCGGCGCGACGCCGATCCCTGCTTGGGGCGAAACCGGCGTCGCGGCCGCAACTTGCGCCGGCAGAAGCACCGCAGCCGCCGTTCCGCCTGCGACCTCTGTCCCGACCGCGGGCGCAGGCGTCGCGGCCAGGGCAGGTTCGCCCGGCGCGGCCCCTGCCGACGCCGCGGCATCGGGCGGCGCGATATCGGCAATCGCCCGCTCGGCCGGCGCAGGATCGGCGAAGGCAGGCGCGTCAGCCGCCGGGGCGGCATCGGGCGGAATGGCGGCCGCAGGGAGTCCGGCGGTCGCCGGATTGACGAGCGCCGTCTCGGCCTCCGCCGTGAGCACGGGAGGGCGCGGCGGCGCGGGGGACGGCGGCGCCTCGATCGGCTGTGCCGCTGCCGGCTCGGGTGCCGCCGCGGCCGTCCCTGGGGTCGGGGTCGCCGCGATCGGGGCGGCATTCGGCGAGATCGGGCGTGCCCCCTCGGTCGCGCCGGCGAGGGGCGGGACCGGCGCCGCCGCGGCAAGGACCGGCGGCGCTTCGGCCAGGGCACGTTCCGTGGCGCCGGGGACGGCGGTCGCCGCCTGCCTGGGGGCGAGCGGCGCCTGCCGCGCGGCGGCGATGGGCTGCCCCGCCGCTTCCGCTTCCGCGGCCGCGAGCGGCGCGGTTTCCGCAGTCGGCGCCAATGTCCCGGCGCCGCCGACGGCGGGAGCGGGCGCAGCGGGCGCCAGCGCCAGCTCTGCGGCACCCGGCCCCGCCGGTCCTGCGGGGCTTGGCGGGGAGGCATTCGGCCGCGCCGCAGCGGCCGCGGCGGGCGGCGTCTCCGCGGCCGCCGCCGGGGCGGGACCTGCGGGCGCGGCGACCGGCGATGCCGCCGCCCCCGTGACCTCCGTCGCCGGGCGCGGCGCGCCGCCCGGGGCCGCCGTGACGGGACGGGGCGCGGGCGCCAGCGCGTCGGGCACGGCCGGTGCGGCCGGCGGCGCGGCTTCGGGACCCACAATATCGGCCGGCCGCAAGGCGAACTGCTCACCATCGCGCAGGATCTGCACCAGCGAGGGCTCCACCTGCGGCCGCGGCAGGCGGCCGAACAGCGGCAGAGCAGCCACCGTCGCGAGCAGGCCGAGATGCACGGCGAGCGACACCGCCCAGGGCGCGACACGGCGCCCGCGCCGGTCCGGCACGGGAACCACGTCCGCAAACGAGGGTGGCGCGTTCATCTGCATCCGGGCACTATAACGTCCGAGACGGGCACCGGCACCGCGCACGCTGCAATGCGAAAGACCGGTGTCGCAGCAGATGCCGGAGGGAACGCGATGAATGCACTACGACACCGCGCGGGCGGCCTCGCGGCCGCAGCGCTGGCAATTTTCGTGCTGGCCGCGCCGGCCTTCGCGCAACCCGCCGATGCCGAGCCGGCGGCCGCCGCGGCGGAGGCCGCCAACCCGCCCGCGGATGCGGGACAGGCCGGCAACGCGGCCGTGCCGGAAGCGGGTCCTGCGGCCATGCCGGACATCGGCATCGAGCTCAACCGCCTCGAGGACGTCGAGGGCGCGTGCCGGGGCTATTTCATCGTCCACAACGGCACCGACCAGCCGCTGTCCGAGATGCAGCTCGACGTGTTCCTGTTCGATCCCGACGGGATTGCCATCCGCCGCGTCGCGCTGGCCTTCATGGAAGTCCGCGCCGAGCGCGACAAGGTGGTGCTGTTCGATCTCGCCGATCTCGGCTGCGGGCAGATCGGCCGCGTGCTGGTCAACGAGGTGCTGGCCTGCACGGCGCCGGGCGGCCCGGTGGACGGCTGCGCCGAAAGCCTGACCGCGATGAGCCGCCTCGACGACGTCCCGTTCGAGTACTGAGAGCCGGCCGGCCCCGGAACGCGGGGCGTCGGGCGCGCCGCGCCCCCGAGCGGGCGCCGGCGTGCGCGCACCAAGGCGAAGGCACGCGGTTCGGTTGAGGTCGGCGCGCAGGCATCACGGCCGCTTCGGCCTGCGACACGGCGCCCACCCACCGGCCCGGTCGGACGATTCCGCGCCTTTCGCCGCCTCCCGTCAGCCCGGCACGAGCTTGAACACCCGCCCGTCGACGGCGGTGATGTAGATCTCCCCCGCCGCGTCCTGGCCGAACGAGGTGATCGATCCGACGCCGCCGATCTCGTCGCTCCAGTCGATCACGTGGGTTTCCCCGCCGTCGACGCCGAAGGAGCGGACGAAGCCGGCGCAGTAGTCGCCGAAGAAATACTGGCCCGTCAGTTCCGGAATCGCGCTGCCGCGATAGACATGGCCGCCGGTGATCGAGCACGCGCCCGCGACGTGCGGGTACTCGTAGACCGGCAGCACGAGCCCGCTCATGTCGCAGGTATTGGCGCGATAGCAGTGGGCGCCCTCCATGACGTTCCAGCCGAGATTGGCGCCGGGCGCATCGAGGTCGACGATCGATACCTCCTCGTAATCGCCCTGGCCGACATCGGCGACGATGAGGCGGTTGCCGTCGAACGCGTCGCGCCAGGGATTGCGGAGGCCAAAGGCGAAAATCTCGGGCGCGCCGCCGCCGTCGGCGAAAGGATTGTCCGCGGGGATGTCGTAGGGGTCGCCCCCATTGACGTCGATGCGCAGGATCTTGCCGAGCAGCGTGTCGGTATTCTGCCCGTTGCCCTGCGGGTCGCCGCCGCTGCCGCCGTCGCCCATGGCGATGTAGAGATAGCCGTCCGGGCCGAACGCGATCCAGCCGCCATTGTGGTTGGCATAGGGCTGGTCGATGGCGAGCAGCACGCGTGCGGAGGCCGGATCGGCCCGGGCGGGGTCGTCCGAGACGCGGAACTCGACGATCCGCGTGTCCCCCGACCTGTCGGTAAAGTTGACGAAGAAGCGCCCGTTCTGGGCATAATCGGGGTGGAAGGCGAGCCCGAGCAGGCCTTGCTCGCCGCCGAACGCCACTTGACCCATGAGATCGAGGAACGGCGCCTCGGCCCGCGCCCCGTTCTCGATCATCGAGATGCGGCCCGGTTGCTCCACCACGAACAGGCGCGAATCTTCCGGCGGGGCGGTGACGAGCACCGGGACCAGGAACCCGTCGGCCACCACCTCGGCGTCGAGCGCGACCGGCGGATCGACGAAGGGCTGGGCAGCGGCCGGAGCGAGCGGCAGGGCCGCGGCGAAAGCGAGCAGGCGGGTGAAGGTCATCGGGGCCTCCCAGGCGTGGCTTTCGGGGAGGCTAGCCGATGCGGCCCTGTGGCGGAACCCGCACCGGAACGCGGGCCGCCGACATCATGCACGTGCGCCGAATCGCACCTCAGACGATGTAGCGATAGGCCGGCAGCGTGAGGAACGGCTCGAATCCCTTGCCGAGCGCAAGACGCCGGAAAATCTCGATCGCCTCGGTGAAGCGCCCGGCGGCGTAGGCAGCGGCGCCGACCTCCGCCTTCACCCGGTCCATCTCCTCGTGCAGCAGGCGCTCGAACAGGTCCGGGGTGGCCCTCGCTCCGCCTTCCAGCTCAACGCCGAACCGGATCTGCTGCCACACCTGCGCGCGGCTGATCTCGGCGGTCGCCGCGTCTTCCATGAGGTTGTAGAGCGGTACCGCGCCGCGGCCGCGCAGCCAGGCTTCGATATATTGCACGCCGACGCGGATGTTCTCGCGCATGCCGGCTTCGGTCCGGGTCCCCTCGTGGACGCGGAGGAGGTCGTCGCGGTTCGCGGTCACGTCCGCGCGCGCCTTGTCGAGCTGATTGGGCCCGGGCATCAGCCGGTCGAAAATCTCCATCGCCAGCGGCACGAGGTCCGGGTGGGCCACCCAGGTGCCGTCGTGACCATCCCCGGCCTCGCGTTCCTTGTCGGCGCGCACCCGTGCGAACGCGGCTTCGTTGGCTTCGGGGTCGCGGCGATTGGGGATCGCGGCCGCCATGCCGCCCATGGCGAAGGCGCCGCGGCGGTGGCAGGTCCTGATGAGGAGCAGCGAATAGGCGCGCAGGAACGCCTTGTCCATCACCACCTGCCCGCGGTCGGGCAGGATGAAATCCGGGTTGTTCCGGAAGGTCTTGATAAAGGAGAAGATGTAGTCCCAGCGGCCGCAGTTGAGGCCGGTGATGTGGTCGCGCAGCTCGTAGAGGATCTCGTCCATCTCGAACGCGGCCGGCAGCGTCTCGATCAGCACGGTCGCCTTGATGGTGCCGATCGGCAGGCCCAGCGCCTGGCTGGCGCGCACGAACACGTCGTTCCAGAGCCGCGCCTCGAGATGGCTCTCGAGCTTGGGCAGGTAGAAATAGGGGCCGGTGCCTTCGGCGAGCTGCAGCGCGGCGTTGTGGAAGAGATAGAGGCCAAAATCGAACAGCGAGCCTGAGACGGGCTCGCCGTCGATGTGCAGATGCTCCTCCGGCAGGTGCCAACCGCGCGGGCGCACCATCAGCACGGCCGGGTTCGGGCCGATCCGGTACTCCTTGCCGCTCGCGGCGTCGGTGAAGCCGAGGCGGCCGCGCCAGCGGTCGCGCAGGTTGACCTGGCCCTCGACCATGTTGTGCCAGGTCGGCGCGGAGGCGTCCTCGAAGTCGGCCATGAACACTTTCGCGCCGGAGTTCAGCGCGTTGATGACCATCTTGGCGTCGACGGGGCCGGTGATCTCGACCCGGCGGTCGAGGAGGTCGGCCGGGATCGGCGCGACTTTCCAGTCGCCCTCGCGGATATGAGCGGTCTGGAGCAGGAAGTCGGGCAGCTCGCCCGCGTCGAAGCGCTTCTGCCGCTCGGCGCGCGCTTCGAGCAGCGCGAGGCGGCGCTCGTTGAAAGCGCGGTGCAGCATGGCGACGAACTCGAGCGCGTCCGGGGTCAGGACCTCGCCAAAGCGCTCGGCGAGCGCACCCTTCAGCGCTATTCCCGCCGTTTTCGTCCCGCTGTGCTCCACGCCCGTCACGCCAGTCCTCCATGCCGTCGAGGCAGAATCCAACGGGAACCTACACCTCTTGGTGCACTGCGTCATCCGCCGGCTCAAGGCGCGGCGCAGGTCGTCTCCGTCCCGTCCAGCACCAGCGTGCCGCCGTCGCCTGCAACGCGGAACTGCGCGCCGCCGCCGGCGAAGACGCCTGTGCCGCGCTCGACGAGATAAAGCCGGATCGCGCCGCGATCGAGCCGGATCACGACGGGCGCGGTGGGAAACGTGGTCCGGACGAGGCCCGAGCCGTCGGCGCAGACCAGCGTTTCCGTCGCCCCGCTTCCCGCAAGGTCGAAGCGGGCGGCGACCAGGGCCGTGCGTCCGGCGAGGGCGTCGCCGATGCAGCGCGCAGGTTCGGCGGCGTCGCCGCACATCTTGAGCTGGTCCCACCAGGCCGCCTGCTCCTCGCCGAGCGCCGTCGCCCGTCCCGGCGGCAGGCCCGCAAGGGCGTTGGCAACGGTTTCGGCAAGCGTGCGCTCGAGCGTACCGAGATCGGGATCGGCGCAGATGGCGAGGCGCACGCCGTCGGTATCGGCGTCGCAGTCGAAGGCCGGCGGCGTCGCCAAGGCGGCGTGCGGCACGGCGAGCGTCAGCGCGGCGGCGAGGCAGGCCAACAATGCATGGCGGCCGCGCGGCGGCGTCGGCGTGAGGTCACCTGCCATTAGGCCGTCCTCCGGGCTTTGCGCGGCGTCACGGACCGCCGACCGGCGATTCGAGAACCGATCGGCCGTGCCGCGTGCGCCCTCGTGGCGAGCGGGCGAACGCGGGGGATGGTGCTGGGCATGGTCACATCCGTCGTGATCCGATGCGCCCGGTCGACGCTTACGGGCCGGCCGGCACGGCGGACCCGCAGCCGGCGCTCACGCCGCGCCGGCCAAGGCGGAACGCGCAAGGGGGCGACTTCGCCCAGGCCGGCCGAGCGCGATCGGACGGATTCACGATCAATTGTGCGGCTCGGAGCGAGAAAAAGCCGGGCGGCACGCGCGTCTTGCGGGGAACCGCCCTCGCCGGCGACGGTTCCTCTGTGCGAGAGGAGCACGACATGGACGACAAGCAGCCCCGCCCGCGGCCCCACGAAGACCCGAACGCGAAGCCCAGGAAGGAGCGCGAGCGCGCCCTCGACGAGGCGGTGGAGGAATCGTTCCCGGCGAGCGACCCGCCGGCACAGACCCAGCCGGAGCCCTGAGACCGGCTCCCGCCGGCCTCAGCTTGCCAGCGACATCTGCGCGGCCGGGGTCGGAACCAGCGCCTTCTCGGTCCCCACGGGGAGGAAGTCGGGCGTCTCTGCTGTCCCGCCCGTGAGACAGGCATAGTCCTCGATCGGCGCCGGCGCACCGATGATGTAGCCCTGGATTTCCGCGCAGTTCTCCCCGACCAGGAAATCCATCTGGCCCTGACGCTCGACGCCCTCCGCCACGACCGGGATTTCCAGGCTGCGGCCGAGGCCCAGCACGGCACGCACGATCGAGGCCGCCTGATGGTGCGTGTCGGCGCGGTCGACGAAGGACTTGTCCAGCTTCAGCTTGTCGAACGGAAAGGCCTGCAGCGTCGCCAGCGACGAATAGCCGGTGCCGAAATCGTCCATCGAGATGCTGACGCCGAGCGCCTTGAGGCGGCGCAGCACGTCCAGCGCGCGCTGCGGATCGGTCATCAGCGCGGTCTCGGTGACCTCAAGGTCGAGCCGGCGCGGTGACAGGCCGGTCTCGACGAGAATCGCGTGCACGGTCTCGGGCAGGCTCGCCTCGCGCAGCTGCACCGTGGATAGGTTCACCGCGACTTTCAGCGGGTTGGACCAGCGCGCGGCCGCGGTGCAGGCGGTGCGCAGCACCCACTCGCCGAGCGCGACGATGAGGCCCATCTCCTCCGCGATCGGGATGAACACCGAGGGCGGGACGAGGCCGCGGATCGGATGGCGCCAGCGCAGCA
>Ga0182738_1002142_pt1 | contig 23739 bp, 14 predicted proteins | sample eDN5th30CBELigMG_FD_128876 | JGI IMG/M metagenome (GOLD analysis project Ga0182738, IMG submission 128876) | Enriched Miracle-Growth compost microbial communities from Emeryville, California, USA - eDNA 5th pass 30_C BE-Lig MG (version 2)... ...
AAATTCATAATAAACTGTATTCCTTGAATACAGGCTCTCATCCTCATTCCTTCAAAACCCTCATTCTCCAATCTTGCGACCTCTTTTGAATAGACTTCAATCTCCTCCTTAAAGTCCCTTTTACCAATTTTTTCCATCACTCTCTTCATCATCTCTAAAGTAGATCTCACCTCTTCTTTCTGCTCCAAAAGATATAACACAATCGCTTTATTTAAATAAATGATACACTCATTTGGTGTTAATTGAATTCCTTTCTCAAAGCTCTCAAGAGCCTTTCCATATTCCCCCTGCAAAACGTGGATGTACCCCAAAACATTATACGCAATCCCATCACGGCTCACCAACCTGATTGCTTTGTGACAAAACCTCAACGCCTCCACATATCTCCCTTGTTTCATCAAAACCGCAGCCAAATTACGATAAGAAGTCCTGTGTCGCATCTTTTTATCATATTTTATACATTGTCGATATGCTATCTCGGATTCCTTATATTGCCCAAGAATATCAAGAACTACTCCTCTATTGTAGTAAGCACGAGGATTATTGGGACTAATAATCAGCACTTTTCGAATCTGAGTCTCTGCTAGCTTGTACTTTTGTTGATGATAGAGAATGGCGAAAATTTTATGAAGAGAACTATGGTCATCTTGTTGGTTTTTCAATGCTCTTGTGTATTTCAGATAAGCAGAGGTGTGATTTGCCGAAATGTAAGCTTCCTTTGCTGCTGATCGATACACAGAAGAGTCGATCTTTCTGTTCATTAGAATTCGAACTAATTTTTTTTAAAGGAAAAATCAATATAGTTAATTGCGGGAGACCAAGTTACTGAGAGGATTCTGATCACTTCAATATGAAATTTTAATTTGATATATGATGATCTGATAAATAAAGAGAAAATATTACCAGAAAAATCAAGCTCTGTTTTTTTCAGATGAAATTTTGAAAAAGGAAAAGAATTTTTAAACAATTTTTTTTTATTTGGAATATTTTCTCTGCAAAAAATAAGTTACAACAAAATACTCATGCAAATTATTCGAGAGTAAGACCTTCTTGCTTATCTCACATCTACATTAGCATGATTTCAAAAGGGTCAAATCTTGAATAATTTAATTTTGTTCTAAAGGCTCTAGTTTATTTGATCCTTGTAAAAAATCAATCATGAACTTGATTCCTTTGATACAATCTCCTCTTTGCTTATCTTTATTCTTATCACTGAGCTCTTGTTTCTTTAATCTCTCCAACTCAAGTTCATAAATTTCCACCTCTTCTGCAAAACTCTGATTCCCAAACCTTTCCTTAATTAATTCCAAAGCCGCCTCCATCTCTTCTTCATTTCCTAGCAAGTAAAGAAGCATCGCCTTGTTCATATGATTAAGACATTCGTTTGGAGTTAAGGATATCGCCTGATCGAAACTAAGCATCGCTCTCTCATATTTACCCTGCAGTAAATATAAATATCCGCATACGTTATGAGCAGAATCATCCTGGTTCTCCAATTGAATTGCTTTCTCACAAGCTTTGGAGGCCTCTTCATACTTGCCTTGTTTCATCAAGGCAATTGCCAAATTATGATGACTATTAGCATAATTTGGGTGAAAGATAAGAGACTGTCTGTAAGAGATCTCTGCTTCTTCATATCTCTGAAGACTATCCAACGTTACTCCTCTGTTAAAGTGGGCCATATCATTTTTTGGATCGATAATAATCAACTTCCTGCTCTTCGCCTCTGAAGTGGTATATTTCTGCATCCAGTATAATATACGAGCAAGTTGGAAAAGAGCAGTGGGGTCTCGAGGTTGATCTTTGAGAGCTCTGGTGTATTTGATATAGGCTGTTTGAAAATTGCGAGATCCAAAATCGACATCTCCTGCTTCGGTATAATAAATAGCGTCTTTCTTTTTGTTCATCAGAATTTGGTCGTGATGAGAAAATAAAATTAATATTTTCTATTTGAGATCAAACTGAGAGAATTCAAGATGACCCAAGATATTCAATTTCGGCCCCCTTTTGTCTTCAATTCTGATTTTCCCTTTAAAAACAACAAAAGATCATCCCGTAGGAAAATTCGAGAAGATAAAGAGTCCAATTCGGACAGTTCGTTAATCAAAAATTTCCTCAAACTCAAAAGATAAACAAGCTCGTGAAAAGAGAGAGAGACCTTCAACTCCCCAAAGAGATCAAACACAATCCAGTATTTGGCATTTTCTACGATAGTACTTCTGACTTGTAATCTCAATTAATAAAGAATTTCGTCGTGTCTGCTCTGAGTCGTTCCCCTCATGATAATCAGACTAATTAAATTGACAATCAGAGTGGAAAAACCCAAGTAAATTTCCCTCTAAAATCCATCTCCTCACAACTTTATCTTACCAATCCTCAGACCTCATGAGATGGGCAAAATTCACACCATTCCTCACTTTATGTTTTTTTCACTCCAAAAAATTTACTTCCATGTCAATTTTCATAAGAATCGTCCAAAAATAAACTTTAATGAATTCAAAGTCGTTTTTCATCTTGATCCAAAGAAAACGATTTTGGCGAAAAATCAAGCCATCAATGAGTTTAACTCATTAGAATAGGAGGCAGAGAGAGCCTTGTTTCCCCAGTTCAAGCTCCCAAGAGTAAATCAACATGAACGACAAACCCTTTTCTACTTGAATAAAACATTTAAAAGAATGGAAAGAAGGTCTGCAAATTTTGTTAGCAGCATAGACTTCTTCAAAAGAGTTCATAGAGTTTTCAAAATAGACAAAGATTTCGACTTTAACTAATCTGAAGAAAAGCAAGTGAAAGAAGTAATATGAAAATGGAAGTACAAGGCTCCAAGCTGATTTTCAAATTTAAAGATCTGGGAAAAGATTTTCAAATTTTTTAACTGAAAGAAATTAAAATTTTAGCTAAAACACCATTTTTTCATTGGAATATTTTATATTCTCCCAAGTGTTCTCCTTCCTTTCTTTCTTCAAATCTTTATTTTTTGAAACTAGAACTTGCTTAAAAGTGAAAGATCGATAAATCCCTGAGGTTTACAAAAGGTATAAAAAGTCAGTGTGTTCTGATATTCATTTGAAAAAAAATTCAAATCTAAATCAGCTCCTTCAATTGTCTTTGAAAACGGCTAAAAAATCGGCGAGCATTTTCTTAATTAAAAAAAATCTAGAATTTTAGCCCCGATGGAACGATTAATAAGGAGCCTGAGAAACGACTTAATAGATAGATTTAGTTATCTTGCTCTCCTATTACAGAATCAGAAACTATTCCAACCCTCATATCCTGAGAATAAGCAGAGTCAGGGCTTTCAAATTAGTTTTTCTAAGAGAAATCTGTCATTTTGCCATCTACACACTTTTTCAAGGGATAACTGTTAATAATTAAAAAATTGACGAAACACTGACACAGCATAACAGAAAATCTGAAAAAAGAATTGAGTTTCAATAAACCAAAATTGATTTTCTTGAACATTAAAAAAAACAAACTCAGTAACTCGAGAAAGAATTGCAATAGTGAAGGAAGAAGACAGAGGAGTCGTTGTATGACCCAGCGAGACAAAAAATTAGCAGACCTTTGAAAGATGATTAAAGTTTGAAAATCTCCACGTTTGAATTTCGTATTTGAAAAAATTTTAAATTTCAAATTTTTCCCCCCTTTTAAACCACATTAACTAACTTGAAGAAATCATTTCTCAGAAAATTATTTCTGAGATAGTTTGTTCCCCTTCTTCTTACTTCATCACCCATGATCTAAGCTCATTTCAATGCTACTTCACAAGCAAGTCTTTGGCTCACTTCAACTTTTTTTTCTTATTGATTAATTCTCTTTTCTTTTAGACTTTCCGAGGTTATTTGTTTATCCGTTTTTCGATTCAATTGAAAATTTTCAAATCGACCAAGAAAATATCTTTAACTTCGAGCTACTTGCTTCCTTGAACCTCTTTCTTTGAATCAGCAAAACTCTGATATGTTCTCTTTAGGTTGTGATTTCCACTTCCATTTGTGAACAAATTAACCAGAGAACAAAAAATCTCATAAAGAAAATTTTTTATTGTCAAAAATCATCCTTTTTTAAAATTCGATTTTTTTCTAACGAAATTTTGACGTTTGGAGCATGAAATTCTTGGGATCTCTTCAATCCTATTCCTTCACATTTCAGATTTTTCTTCAGATATCATGCATTTTCCATTGTAATTTTCTACTCTCTCATATCTGAACGAAGTTAAAATTGCAATTTCACTTTCTCACTTTGAAATCATATCCTTAAAATAAACAAACAGAAAAAAACGAATAAATTTTTGAATTTCTTCAATCACTGGTCTCAAAAATTCCTCTCACAATATTCACCTATTTTTCAATAAACTATTCGTTAAATCCCATGACGATTTATTCCGAATTCCACCTCCTCATGACGTCAGCTTATCATTATTTAAGCTCTCTCTTTCTCCTAAAGATATAATCATCACAAAAAATATCCTTTAAAATCTCAAACCTTCAATAACACCTCATGAAAGCTCCTGCTCTTATCTTCCTCGTCCTCGCTGTCTCCGTCCTCAGCATCAACGCCTCAAAGCTTCGAACCCACTCTCATAGAGGTGGTCCTCCTGGAATTGACTGGAAAGACTACATTGACTCTAGTCTTAGAGGAACTTTGTACGTTGATACTGCTTTGATTATCGGCTTGGACGGCCAACTCTGGGCCTCTAGTGGACTTAGTATCTCCCCTGCTGAATTCCAAAAGATTCTTTCTCAATTCAAGAACCTTTCTGATGTCTACAATAGTGGTGTGACTGTTAATGGCAAGAAATGGAATGGTGTTACTGCTGCCACTGATTATATTGTTGGAAAGGATTCCTCAAACAACCAAATCATTATTGCCAAGTCCAACAGGGCTCTTTTGATTGGTACTGCTTTCTCTTTCAAGGCTGGTATGGGACAATATATCGTCAAGAGTCAAGGTGAATACTTGAGAGCTAGAGGATATTAGAAGTCTTTAGAAATGCTTAATAGAAAACAATTATTGAATTCTGTATTGTTTTAGTATAATTTTATATGATTTACAAGTCATGCTTTTAATTTGAGAAAATCTCTTATCTTGAAATAGCTTCTTGCTCTTCATTTAATTAAATCACAAAAAGCAATGCTTGGGGGCAATGTCTGCTCTTTTTGCTTGGCTGAATAGGAAAAACTCTCGTTCTGATTTTTAAAGACATTGATTCTACATCAGACAAAATGAAAAATAAGTAGATAATAAAGCAATACTTTCATCCTGAATCATCTTGAGCAAAGTTTGAACAATTTTTTTTCCAAAAAGACTTTCTATATAGCCCAGAAAGAATGAGATTTTTCAACACACATCACCAACAATTTTTATTCTCCCATTCCATTCCAGGAACTAATCCAATTCTCTTTTCATCATTTTTATCACAAATTTGAGCCCTCTAACATTATGACAATTTGCCTCTTGCTGTTCATCATCAACATCTGGATCAACTTCCTCAAATCTCAATCGTTCCAACTCACTCTCGTATGGTCCAATCAAACCCTTAATCTGCTCATGAAATATCCCTAAATCTTCAGCTTTTGATTTCATTTCAAAGAAAATCTCATATCCCTCATCTTCTTTATCCAGACACCAAAGAGCCAAAATCTTATGAAAGCTCGCAAGATAAAGATCAGAATTGATTTTAATAGCTTCTTCAAACTTTATAATCGCATCTTCGTATCTTCCTTGTAATATTTCAAGATAGCCACGAAGGCACCTTCCATAATATTCGTCAGGAATATAAATAAAGGCTTCTTCACAAGCTAAAAGGGCTTCTTCATATTTACAAAGCTTCATCTTTACAATAGCAAGATTTACGTATACTTCAGGTAATTTTACCGAGATATCAAGGCATTTTGTATATATTTCTTCTGATTCAGCATATTCTTCAAGAGTACTCAAAATGAATCCATAAACAAACAGAGCACTTTGGTCATCGGGGTCCATTCTCACAATTTCTCGCCATTTTAATCGAGCAGCTAGAGAGTAATCTTGATCCACAAGGGCTCTTCCCCATCCTAAATGAAGGGAATAATCCTTCGGCTGCAATGAAAGTGCCCGTTTATAGTTGATGATTGCTTGTGTGTGGTTTGACTCGTCTTTGTATCTATCTCCTTGGGAAGAATAGTAACGAGCATCAAGGGCTTGATCCATAATAAAATATGAAAAATGAAGAAATTGAGTGAAATTATCTGCTCAAAACTCTCATCAAAACAAAAGATTTTAGAGTCACGCAAATATAATCCTAAATAAAAGTCAGAATATTTCTTGTCTGAAGTAAATGAAGAAAGTTTGTTGTCTATCATAAAGTATGAATTTTTATAAACAAAAAAAGTCAAAAAGTTTTCCAATTATTTCTTCATTGAAGTGAAGTAAAAAATCATTCATTCTCTTATAAAAACATTATGCCATTCTGAATTCTTCATTAATTTGATCCACAATAAAACGGATGCCGTCAATATTGATCACCAACGTCTCTCTGCTGACTTCTCCAAGATCATCACCTTTCAGCATCTCCTCAAAACGGCTCAATTCTCTCTTATAGATACCAAGTTTCCTTTGAAATATTTGTTTCCAATTTCCAGCTCCAACTTTCCCAAGACTCTCCTTAAAGGTCTCAACAGCAAGCCTTCTCTTTCCCAGGCAATATAACACAAGACTTTTATTCGTAAAATACAAACTCTCTCGACTGTCCTTCTGAATTGCGTCTTCAAAACTTTTGATTGCTTCTTCATAATCCCCAAGGATAAACTTCAAATACCCATAGCAATTATACGTCGAGCTGTCATTTCGATTAATTCTCATATTCTTCTCGTACTGTTCCAAGGCTTCTTTATATTTGCATTGCATTGTCAAAACGATTGCCAGATTATGACCAGGGTCTTGAAATGATGGATTAAGGCTCAGAGACTTTTTATACTGAAACTCTGCATCAGAGAATTTCTCATCTCTTTCAAAAGTCACACCAAAATTATAGTACGCCTTATAATCTTTTGGATTCCTTGTAGTAATCTCTTTATGCTTTCTTGTCGCCTTTTCATAGTCTTCTTGATCAATCAGATTTCGACCCCATTGAAAATGAGCATCGTAATGGTCAGGTTTTGCAGTAATCGCTCTTTTACATAACACAAGAGATTTGTCATGTTTACTTTCGGCATGAGCTTGCTGGCTTTGTCGATAATAAGCGTCGGAATCAAGCTTCCTGTTCATTGGAAATCAGTCAATAAGTAAAAGTCTCGTTGATTAATTTTAATTATTTATTTTTGATACCTCCAGTTTTATTCTCCTTATTGCCTGAAACTATGGGAAATCTTGCGAATTCATGACAAAATAAGAGGAAGCTAAATTACTTACTCGCTTTTTGTTTAAGATTTAAAAAAAATGAATGTCAGGACAGCAAATATGGCAAATTTTGAATTGAAAGAGTCTGAAAAATAATCTTTGAGAAGTCAGTTCTTAGAGAGATAGAAAAAAAAAGCCACAAAAATACAAATAATCAATCTGAAATATCTTCCTAAATCATCTCCTCAGCCTCAGAAGCACGTTTTTGATTTGCTTTCTTTGCGAACTCTTCGTTAATCAAACCCACCATAAATCGAATGCCTTCAATATTCATGACCAATTTTTCTTTGTTGATTTCTCCCAAATTATCACTTTTCAAGATCTCCTCGAAGCGCTTTAATTCTCCTTGGTATATCCTCAGTTTCTTCTGAAATCTTTGTTGCCAAACACTGGCTTCAACTTTCCTCACAATTTCCTGAAAAGTCTCCATCGCAAGATCTTTCTGTCCCAAACAAAACAAAGCTATACTTTTATTCGTATAAGGAAAACTATATTCCTCGTCTTTCTGAATCGCATCTTCAAAGCTTTTTATTGCATCTTCATAACCTCCAAGGATAAACTTCAGATATCCAAAGCAGCTATATGTCGAGCTATCATCTGGATTGCTAACAATATTCTTCTCATACTGCTCTAAAGCCTCTCCGTATTTACATTGATAAGTCAAGACAATCGCCAAATTGTGACCAGGATCATGAAAATCTGAATCGATACTTATTGATTTTTTATATTGGATTTCTGCATCAAAGAATCTCATCTCCCTTTCAAAAGCCACGCCTAAATTATAATATGCTTTGTAATCTTCAGGATCTCTTATAAGAATCTCTCTATGCTTTCTTATTGCCCTTTTGTAGTCTTCCTGATCGATTAGGTTTCGACCCCATTGGAATTGAGCGTCATAATGGGAAGATTTTGCAGTGAGAGCTCTTTTACAGGAAAGAATCGATCTCTCATGTTGATCTGAGTTGTGAAATCTTTGACTTTGTTCATAATAATGTGCCGATTCACGCCTTTTGTCCATCGAAAAAGGTTGTAGTAAGTAGTCAGCAATAAAGTTTTTGTTCAATGGTTTTTATTATAATATTTTTTTGAGTTCTGATTTGATTACCTGAAGAGCTTTTCGATCAGATAAACTGAAATTAATGATGAAATTATCATAATTTATGAAGAGAAATATTGTTGTGAAGGGGGTTTTTTCTTTTCTCAGAGATATTTCTTGCAAAAAATGAAAAAGAAAGTTTGAAAAAATCTTTCTTTCGATTGCTCTTCAAATCAGTCAGTCCTTTGAATAAAAAAACTCCATTTCTCGGCCTCTGAAATAAGTTTTCTGATAGAAATTCAAAAACATTTTTCATATTTTTTCCTCTGAGAAGTCTCACAACATATTTTTAGATCCTTGTGATGAATCCAGTTTTCCAAACATCTTCATTTCATAAGAGAAAGAAAAAAAAATGTCAAAAGTTATGAAAGAAAAAGCATCTCTGTATCCAAAAAGATCACTCAAGAACCGCCTCTCAACTTGGATACCTTGATAGTTCCTTGTTCACCAGATCTATCATAAAACAAAACCCTTCAATATTTATTCTCAATTTTTCTTTACTGATATCTCCCAAGTCATCACTTTTCAGCATCCCCTCTAAATGGTTCAATCCATCCCTATAAATTTTCAAGTTGCTTTCAAGAGATTGGCGCCAATCTTCACCCTCAGCCTTCCTCAGACCTTCTTGAAATACTTCAATTGCATCTTCGGTCTTTCCCAAGCAGTATAAAACGAGACTTTTATTCATGGGATACAAACTCTCCTGATTGTCCTTTTGACTAGCAGTTTCAAAGCTTTCAATTGCTTCTTCATAATCTCCAAGAATGAATCTCAGATATCCTAAGCTATTATCTGCTGAACTATTATGAGGAAAAATTTTCCTTTTCTTCTCACAGTACTCCAAAGCTTCTTGGAGTTTATATTGCGTCATCAAAACAAGGATTAGATTGTGAAGGGCAGAATCATCGGATGAATTCAGACTCAGACACTTTTTATATTGAATTTCTGCTTCAAAGAATTTATTTTGCCTGTCAAAGGTCACTCCCAAATTAAAGTAGATTTGATAATCTTCTGGATTCATACTGAGGAGTTCTTGAAACTTTCTGACGGCTTTTTCGTATTCTTTCTTATGGATCAGATTTAGACCCCATATAAAATGAGCTTGATAGCGATCGGATTTCGCAGTCAGGGCTCTTTTGCAGAAAACAATGGATTTCTCATACTGGGTAAAGCCAAGAAGTCTATTGCTTCGTTTATAATAGCGCTTAGAATCACGTCTTCTGTCCATTTGTAAGGCCTCGTAGCTCCTTTGGCAATTTTTAATAGTTTGGGTTTGATGACTTTTCTGTCAGATTTTATTAAATTAATTATTCATGTATCATAATCTTTCCAATACAGTACGAAAGAATTTGAAAGGAAGGAGTCTTGTGAAAGTTGATGACTCCTTCTTTCAAATTTTTTTTCCTCATTGGGAGAATATGAAATTCCCGCCTTTTGTTTTATAATATAGCAACACAAAATACATACAATATTTAATAACAAGACTATCACAGACCTCAGCAACCAACTGTTTCAAGTTCTTTCTCAAGCAATTTTATCACAAAGTCAAACCCTTTGAGATTCCTCTCAATCAACCCTTTCTCTTTAAACCCCACTTCTTCTCTCACTTTTCCAACCCTCACTCTCTCTTTTTGATAAATCTTCAAACAACTCTCAAACTCCTTTCGACAATTTTTACTCAGCCAAATATACTCACTTCCCTTTTTAAAACTCTCTTTTCCTTCTTCAATCTGCCCAATACAAACTAGCACCATACATTTATTAAAATACGCCATACTGAATGAAAAATCTATCTTTAAAGCTTTATTAAAACTCATGATCGCATCATCATATTCTCCTTGCAAAAAATATAAATATCCCAGTCCATTATATGACTGGTCATTTGGACTCAACATTTGAGCTCTTTTATACTGTAAAATGGCCTCACTATATTCTCCTTTCTGAGTCAAGATCTCCCCCAGATTATTATACGAATTATAATCATAACAATTCAATAAGATTGACTTCCGAAATGCTTCTTCTGCTTTCTCCATCTTCTCTTGTCGACTTAGAGTCAATCCATAACAATAATAAGCAAAGCTATTCTCAGGAATCAATGCTATTGCCGTTCTGAATACTGATTCCGCCTGAAGATATTTCTCTTGTTTCGCCAGAGCGAGTCCCAGCTTGAATCGGCCTCTGTAGTGATCTGGCTGAAGAAATAAAAGCTTTTGAAGCTTTAGAACCGCCTTTGAGAGATCGCCTTTTAAGAGCAAATTGTTTCCTTCATTGTAATATTGCTCGATTTCTAGACTTTTATTCATTCTTTGCTTTGTAGTGTTATTATTTTCTAGAAGAATTCATCCAAGAGAGGGAAGTTTTTTTTTTCATTCGGTTTAAAGAAATTCTGAATTCATCCAAAATAATTATATTTATATACATAAATCAAGTTCTCACTATTATATTATACTTCTATCATAATATCTCAAAAAACATCATTATTAACTGTTGTTCCATTTTTATTTAGAACTTTTTATGCAAACGAGAGTGATGATGCTTTTTCTCAGCACTACCTAAACTCTTACCACCGAGCCCTTGATTCGAATAGCTTGTTGAATAAAATTGGCTTCCTGTGCCATACTGTTGACCTTGAGAGAGTCTTCTGGCTTCATGCCATCTCCACTTCTCTTCTTCACTTAAATAAGCTTGTTGTTGCTCACTTATATTCAAATATCTAAGCCTTTCTTGCTCTGTTAACGTAACTTGGCTGAATTTCTGGCTCAACTCTGTAATCTCCCGAAGATAAGTCGCCGGTCCAACGCTCTTTGTAATTTGCTCATTCACAATCACTTCAGGCTTGATCTCTTTCGTTATCGTCTGAGTCGTAATAATCGGCTCCACAAACTCTACCGCCTTCTTCAATGTTACAGGCTCAGTCACTGATATTGTCTTCATAACAGGCACTTGTTCTGTTACTTGGACTTGCTTAGTGAAAGTCCGAGGCTCATAAACCTCAACTTCTTTCCAACTAGGCACAGATTCAATCACTTCAACTTGCTTCGTCACAGGCACATTCTCAATAACTTGAATCGTCTTTGTCACAAGCCTTGGCTCCATCACTTCAACTTCTTTCATCACAACTTGAACATCTGCCGTATCGATTACCTTCTTCACAGGAACAGCTTCTGTGTATTGAACTTGTTTCAACACTTTTCTTGGCTCAAATACTTCAACTTCCTTCAATACGGGCCTTGTTTCTACAACATCAACTTCTTTAATAAAAGTATGTGGTTCCACGGTCTGTCTTTGCTCTACAAAAGTCTGATGAACCTCTTGTTCAACTGCCGCTCGATTCACTATAACTTCCTCTTGGACAACTGCTGGCTGTTCGACAATCACTTCTTCTCTTTGGATCACACCACCACCTGGCTGTTGACTCAAAATCAATCCAGATTGCGATTGACTACCGACAAATTCGGAACCTTGGAAAGAAGCTTCAAGGAGAATCTCTCCAGCTGGCTTGTTTTTATAGTGTAAAGGGTACCATCTGCTTTGCAGGCCTTGAGCTTGAAGCTCAGGCATTTCTACAGTAAGTGAGCCAATTACATCATCCTTGGTTATTCGGTCTTTGTCCATAAGCTCAATAGTAATCATCTGAGAGCTCATTGGGACAGGAACAGCAATAGATTCATTCCAGTGAGGGTGTTTACCGCCATGTTTGCAGATTTGACTGTTGTACCTCTTGCCGTCAACAACAAAGGCACAATAAGGGTTCATTTTGGTAATGAAGTCAGTGTTGTGAACAAGGTTGGCTTCAATAGGTTTAAAGACAATAGTTCCAGGCATGATTTTATGATGAAATTTTTTAGAAAAGGAAAAATAAATTATAGAAAGAAAAAAGATTAGAAGGAGATATAAGAGAAGGAGAAAGGGCTATTTTTAAAAGATTGTACGAATGCTGTCTTTGTTCTTTTTTTAGAAAAATTCGAAAGAAATAATACATGATATTATCTCATATATTCAGTCAGTTATTCAAAAGAATAAATTTGGTAATTTTAGACACTCGACTTTCTGGAAGGCTTTTTAGAAATCCTTTTAAAATGGATCTGGGGCTTGCTTTTCAATCTTTAGGATGATGAAGCCGATAGTTGGAGAGCAGAATCCTGAATTCTCTGTTCAAATAGAAATGAAAGATGAATTGTTCAGGCAAGAGCTTCTTCAGAGGGTTTCGGTGGGTACAAACTGAGTGAATTCGTTATTTATTGAGCTAAAATTATTCTTTTGTCCCTTGGAATATAAGAGCCTCTTTTCGTGGCTACATCAACAGACCCAAAAACCTCAGAGGACTCATTAAATTAACCTTCCCTAACAATTTCTAGGCTTAGAACAGACAGGCAATGCTTCATATTCATAGACTTTCATAAAAATAATGTCTGCTTTCAATCTTCCTGATTTAACTTTGGACTTTAATAAATCTGGTCTTACTTTAATAAATCGAAGAGGACCCTTGATTCTCAGGACAAGACTGATTTGAACTGGTTGCTTGGCAGAATATTCAGGAGAAGAAGGGTTTCGTTTTTCTTCTGTTCAATAAAACAAATTTATTATTTGGGATTGTTCTGGAAAGTATACAGAGAAATGATATCGAACCCTTATCAACCAAAAGATGAATTTCGATATTTCTTCTGCTTATTTTCAATAGAATGAAAAGTTGTTTTACCTTCCAAATTGGTTTTTAATTTTTTCAATTAAAAAATGTCATCAAAAATGAATCGAGTTCCGAAGCTCGCAGAATCCTCACCTTTTCACAATTTTTTTAATCTCTTAAATCGAAAATCATTCTCAATTTATATTTTTTCTGTTAAAAAGCAAACCCCGCCGAAATTATCAGTTAATCTCCACTCATATTTCGTGATGCTTAAAACTTAAGAATACTAGACCATTTCTCATACAGCTTCTAATTTCAAGCACCAAACTCAGTGAAGAAAAATTTCTGGCTTCAAAGAACTCAAGGTCAAGAAATAAAGGTTTTTACTCGAGATACAGTCAACTCTAAAATTGGTTCAAAATGCTCTCGACTTGTGTTTTTTTAAGCAACCACAATATAAATGAAATCATAAAAAAAAAATGAAATATTTTCTCAAAAAATTAACAGAAACACCATGATGTCAAAGATGGATATTGTCTTTATACACTTTCATATTGAAAGAACTTCACGATAAAACTCACTTCTATTTGGTTTTGGCTCTCTAATTCTCTGACCATCTCAGACTCGATATTCACAAAAATCAAAGACATCAATCAACTGAGAGAAATTTCCTGTCATCCCCACCTTCAGCCACCATGATTTAATTTTCATGAGAGCTTTTCAATTTCTCTTTTCAACAAATCCAAAACAAATTCAAAACTTTTTTGAATCTTTGTGAGGTTAGCTCTGGCTTCATATCCCAAATGTGTACGCTCCAACTCTTTTTCAACTCGATTCATTTCATTGTGAAAATTCTTCACTGGGATTTCCAATAAATGCCTTTTTTGGGGCCTCCTTCCTGTTACGACTTCTATTCTAAATTCAAAGGCTTTTTTTGCCTCCTCTTCCGTATCATTCTGGCAAAAAAGTGCAATCACCTTATTAAAATATGGCATCGTATATCGAGGCTCCTTTTGAATGACATCATCAAATTTTAATATTGCTTCCTTATATTTCCCTTGTAGGAAATACAAATATCCGACCCAATTATGAAGGCTTATGTTGGAAGGGCGCACCTTTAAAGCTCTCTCACACAATTTCAGAGCTTCTTCATAATCACCTATCTTTGTAACAGCCACAGCAAGATTATACAGCAAATCATCATGATCTGGCCTAATCTCGAGACCTCTTTTGAGAAAAGAGATGGCTTGATCATATTTTCCCTGGTTCAACAACGAAATGCCCATGTTCCTTAAAGCAACATAGTTTTGAGGGTTTAAAACAATGACCTCTCGATATTTGAGCTCAGCATGCCGATAGTTTTCTTGAGTATTTTGGACCCAAGCCCAAAAATAGTGAGACTGGTAAGATTTCGGGTTTATTGTTAGAAGCCTCTTGTAGATAACGACGGTTTTATCGTATTCAGCCTTGTTGGCAAAATTTCGGGATTGACGCTGATAAAATGCCATATCAAGGTTTTTATTCATCTTTCCCAAAATTAACTGTTTTAAAAAGATTATTAAATTTGTTTTTTTATATAAATAAATGATAAAGCCTGAATGTGATTTCTTAAAAACGCTTTTTCTGGCTATTTCCGATTGGGCTTATCACAGTTATAATTGACTTCATAATAAAATCAGCAAAGAATTTGTCTCGAATTATCCTGAAACGGATCAACAAAAGTTATCTAAAGTTCAAAAATTCTCATTTTTAAGTAAAAGTGAATTCATGGCTTGAAAACTATTGATATTCTGAGGCCTCTGTTTTGTAGTTTTTCCTACGGGCTCATATAAAAAACATTATTTTCTCAAAATTCTCTGAAATCCTGCAAAAAATTATTTTGAAGTATCCAAGCCCAAAGATAGTGAGGCTCATCAGCTTTGTAGTCTATGACGATAAGCTTTATAAAGAATGATACTTAACTTTGTTAAGAAGAAAAGCACGAGATTTAAGTTGATAATTTATAACATCAAGGTCTTTATTCATTGCTTTTTCATAAGATTTTTAATTTTTTTTTCTGATCTGAATAGAAAGAAATTTTTTTCTCACGAGAAATTTTCACCGTGATGATTGAAGCTTAGGACATGCTTAAGAAACTGATTTTGAGTAGTAAAGTTCCTGATTGCCTTTAAAAAACTCACATTTTAAGGAAAAAATTCATTCATAGGAAAAGTCATAATTTCGTCATAAGAAAATATAATCGATATATTTTTTATTTCAGATTATAGAAAAAGATGATTCGAATAAATCAAGCCTGAGATTGCCCAAAAACTTTCCTTCAACCCTTCTCGGCTTTTTTCTTTGAAATATCACTCATTAAATTTTCGAATTTTTCAGCCTCTATTGCCAGCCCATTCAAAACAAACTCAAAGCCTTTTTGAATCTTCTCGAGATTCAATCTGGCTTCAGACTTCAGATCTGGACGATCTAGCTCTTTTTTCACACGATTCAATTCACTGTTATAGTTATTCAAAGAGGCCTTCAGTCGATGTAATTTCTGATTATATCCTCCTGATAAAGCCTTGACTCCTAATCTAAAGGCTTCATTTGGTTCTTCCCCAATGCCAAGCTCACAGAAAAGTGCAATTGCTTTATTATAATAGGGCATCTCATATTGAGGGTTATTTTGAATAGCATTATCAAACTTTGAGATTGCTTCCCAAAATTTTCCCTGCAAGAAATACAGATATCCGATACAATTATGAGTAGATGCATCATAAGGGCTCAGCTTGAGAGCTTTTTCATACCATTCAACAGCTTCCTCATAGTCGCCTTTCTTTGTGTAGGCAATTGCAATATTATATGTCATATCAAGATGATTTTGACTGATCTCCAGGCCTTTTTTATATGACGAGATTGCTTGTTCGTATTTTCCTTGCTTGGATAAAGCAATGCCCATGTTATTAAAGGCAAGAGGATTTTGAGGGTTCAAAATAGTGACTTCTCGAAATTTGAGTTCTGATAGTCGATATTCTTCTTGATCACCTCGAGTTCGAGCCCAAAAGTAATGATTGTCATATAATTTAGGGCTCATGGTTATCAATCTTTTGCAAAGGACGATAGCTTTATCAAACTCATACGTATTGACTAATTCGTGAGCCTGACGCTTCTTAAATGCTGTATCAATATTTCTATCCATCTTGTTAAAAATTAAAAGAATTTATTATTTTTCTGATCGAAATTGGGTAAAAGTTGAATTACTCTTCTCTGTATTTCATTATGAATGAAATACAAACATGGGGAAAGTTTAGAAAAATTAACGAGCCCCAGTTATCAAGAACACTCTACAGGTTTTACCCTAAAACGTTTTCATAAAGTCAAAACTCGAAGCGAACCTTTGATACAATAGAAAAACTTATTATTCTCAAAACTCAGATCTGCAAATTCCAAACAAGAATTTTCAGATCAGGAACAAAAACACCTTGAAATCATTTGTTATTCCCACAAATCATCTTCAAAGAGGAATTTTGAGTCATTTTCCAGTTTTTCCATCTCTATTGCCAATCGATCCAAAACATACTCAAAGCCTTTTTGAATTTTCTCAAGATTTAGTCTGGCATCAGGTGTCAAATCGTCACGCTCAGACTCTTTTCTCACTCGATTTATTTCACTGTTATAATTTTTCACGGAGATCTTTAGTCGATGTAATTTCTGAGAATTATCTCCAGTTAGTGCCTGAATTCCAAGCTCAAAAGCGGTTCTATATTCTTCTTTCATGCCACTCTGGCAGAAAAATGTGATCGCCTTATTGAAATACGGGATCTCATACCGAGGATTATTTTGAATAGCATCATCAAACTTTAAGATTGCTTCCTGAAATTTTCCTTGAAGAAAGTACAAATATCCCATACAATTATGAGTAGATACATCAGAGGGACTTACTTCCAAAGCTTTACCATACCATTTAACTGCTTCTTCATAATCACCTTTCTTTGTGAAAGTTATCGCCAAATTGAGTGGCAAGTCACGATTCTCTGGGCAAACTTCCAAAGCTCTTTGAAAAACAGAGATCGCTTGATCATACTTTCCTTGCATTGAGAAAACAATACCGAGGGTGTTCAAAGCACCATGATCCCGAGGGTTCAAAGCAATAACTTCTCGAAATTTGAGCTCTGACCATCGATATTCTCCTTGATTACTCCGAGTTCGAGCCCAAAAGTAATGATTGTCATATAATTTAGGGTTCATAGTTATCAATCTTTTGCAAAGGACGATAGCTTTATCAAACTCATATATGCTGACTAATTCGTGAGCCTGACGTCTATAAAATGCTGCATCAATATTTTTATTCATCTTCTTAATTAGTTAAAAAAACTTATTATTTTTCTGATCTCAACAAGGGAAAAGTTATCAATTACCCTCATAATTATGATATTTTATATTGGTGAAAATAAAAGAATATACATAGATAAATGTTAGAAATATCGATGAGCTCAAGTCATCAACAATCGAATTCCGGTTTGATATTTCTTTTCATACAAAAGTAAAATAATCAGATCTGCAAATTCAAAAAAAAGTGTTTCAGCTAGAAACTCAAAAAACCTCTCAGTCCTTCGTTCTTCCATTTAGTCAACTTCAAAGAGGATGCAAATTGTTTTCAAGTTTTCAATCTGACTTCTCAACAAGCCCAAAATATACTTAAGTCCTTTGTGGATCTTCTCGAGATGAATTCCAACTTCAGACTCCAAATCATCACGTTCTAGCTCTTTTCTAACTCGATCCACTTCTCTGTTATAATCCTTCACACAGGTTTTAAGCTGGTGTAATTTCTCAGTAGTTCCTCCCGTGAAAGCCTGGACTCCAAGTTCAAAGGCATTTCTAGATTCTTCTTCTATGCCACTCTGACAGAAAAGTGTAATTACCTTGTTAAAATATGGAAGCTCGGACTGAGGATTGTGTTTAATAGCATCATCAAACTTCAAGATTGCTTCCTGAAATTTTCCTTGCAAAAAACGCAAATATCCCATACAATTATGAATAGATTCATCGGAAGGATTCAGCTTTAAAGCTTTCCCATACCATTCAACTGCTTCTTCATAATCACTTTTCAATGTATAAGCGATCGCAATATTATGTGCGATCTCAAAATGATTTGGACGCATCTCCAAGCCTTTTTTATACAAAGAGATAGCTTGATCATATTTTCCCTGCTTTGATAACACGATGCCCAAACTGTTCAAAGCTGCATGATTCTGGAGGTCCAAAGCAAGGACTTCTCGAAATTTGAGCTCTGACAATTGATATTCTCCTTGATTACTTCGAATTCGAGCCCACCGGTCATGATTATCGTAAGATTTAGGATTCATGATGATGAGTCTCTTGTATATAACGATGGCTTTATCAAACTCATATGAATTGACAAAGCTTTGGGCCTGGCCCTTATACAATTCTGTATCAATATTTTTATTCATCTTCGTAATTATTAATTTTTTTTTTTTCTTTTCTGATCTTAATAATATCAAAAATTTCCACTAATCTATCAATTTTTGGGCAAATTTTCGAGAGAGAGACTCAAGTTTTTCTTAAATGCTCACCATAAAGGATGAAAGCATTTTGGGATCGGGATAGTTATCAATCAATCATATGAATAGATTACTTCTTATCAAGTAATTATTCTTTACGCAATGCAATGAATAAGATTAACTTCAAACGAATACTTACTTAGTAGGGATCATGGGTTGAGCCAAGATACCGCAGACACCCTTGCCTTGGTTGATGGCTTGGATAGTGTTGATGTAAATGTAACCGCTGTCACCCCAGTCAGTACCCCAGGAGTTCTTGACGATGAAGGCTTCGAGGACACCAACCTTAGTGTAACCAACAGCCAAGACAGCGTGGTCGAGGTCAGCACCGCATCCAGCAGAGAGGACACCCTTGCTGTAGAATTGGAAGGCATCTTGATCGGCTTCGATGAGGACGGAAACGGGGAAGTTGACGATGGCAGCCTTGAGTTGTTCAGTGCTCTTGGGAGTGACGAATTGGTAGCCAGAGTTGATCTTGTGGGCCTTGGCAGAAGAGTACTTGCAGGTACCGTCTTGGGCAGTGTAGGGGTAGTCAGATTCGAGTTCAAGACCGTTTTGGGCGGCATATTGAACAGCGAGGTAAGGCCAGCCTCCTTGGCATCCGTAACCGGCATTGGTGGCGCAGTCAACGATTTGTTGTTCAGAGAAGGAGAGGAGTTCACCAGAGTTGATGAAGTTGAAACCTTCGAGGGTACCAGTGGTGGAGAAAGCCCAGCATGAACCGCATTGGCCTTGATCCTTAACGGGGGTAACACCACCCTTGTTTCTCCAATCGACAGTTTCGGGGAGGGCACCGACGGATCTTCTGAGGCTGCTGTGGTTGGCAACCATCTTGGAGTGGTTTTCTTCGAGGGCACCAGAGGCATAGATGGACTTGAATTCAGTGGCGGTCAAGTCAGCGAACTTGTTGACGGCATATTTAACGTCAGTGGATTCAGCATTGAGTCTTTGGATCTTGTTGAAGTTTTCAATGAAGATACCGAATCTGGTGAGTTCTTCAGCGGCAGTGTAAGCCTTCTTGTTTTGGGCCTTCCAGGTAGCCCACATGGGAGCAAGAGCATCGGCCTTGTAGGCATAAGCGGAGGCAATACCAGCGAAAGCCAAGAGAGCAACGACGACAATGAATTTGGCCATTGTGAGTGAATAAATGAAAATATTATTAATTTTGAAGTGTTAGGAGGGGAATAAATAGGGATAAGGGAAGGGATTGATTGGCCGAGAAAAATATAAGGAAGCTGGTGAATAAAATTTATGTCGGGTGAGTAAAGCATTGCAATAATTTTTATTGACATTGTAAGTGCAAAATTGGATTTATTGCTTGACTCAATAAAGTTTAAAACGTGCACAAGCACTGTATATAAAATAATATTAACAGTTCCAATTATTAAATCTCGGTGGTGTTTGGCTATCATCCATTCTTATATTTTTATTTCAATATCGGCAGAGAAAGATTCTGTTTGAAGAGAAAGTCTAATGCTCCTGTAAAAGTTACGAAAACTCATCTTGAATAAGATAATAAAGAAGTGGTTCGGCAGAAGCTCAAAGATATGCAAAGGATTTATCAAGATTTGTGATTACAAAGCGGATGCAATAAAATTAAGTCAAAAATAAAATTTAAATCTTGCTCAACAATTAATCAATTCTCACATAAAATTAACAATAAATTTTATTGCTTGTGAAATCAGCAAATTCAAGCAGGCATCAATCCTGATTATCCTAACACTTTTATCCCTAATTGGCAGATTTGGAGAGGTGAGACAAGACAATGAAGAGTCTGATAGTAGTTCTCAAAAACCTTAAGACTAGGTTCCTTCAAGGTTGGTTTGTTTCAAGAAAAACTCAACTTTGAACAGAAAGATTTAGAAACTGTGTTTTCAATAAAGTTTTATGAATAAATTTTATTGAAGCTTCAAGTTAGTTTCATTCTTGTCAAACCCTTGTCAACTCAAAATCTTTATAAAACGTGTACTATTTCTCATCCGCACTCATGTATCACTTCAAGCCATAATATTCTTCTCATTGCATCCGCCAAACTTCCGAAACAAAATCTATGTTCCTTTTTTCAAAGTCACTTGGATTTTTCTTCTCAAGAAGGGGTTTTCCTAGGCTCTTCCGAGGATTTATCATTTCAACGCCCGGTTTGGAGGCTGGATTGATGGAAAGGAGAAAATACTGACCAAAGAAAGACGAAGGGCGGTAGAAGAAAGAGAATAAAATAAAATGGGATTTTTACGCAAGACGAACTCTTTGTAATCTTATTTTCCTAGCTCTTCCTGCAGCAATGGAGGATTTTCCTTATGGATGAGTGATCCTGATGTTTCCAAACAAGAATGGAAGGAAAATAGCAGCAATTGCATATTTTTAGCATACTGATGGGCCTATACAGAACTTCAAATATAGCTTTGCTTTGAATCAAACTCTGTCAAGCAAAGTTCTAGAAAAATCGAAAATGCAGGCTTAACTTCCTCAAAAGGTTGATGAATACGATCAATAAGCATTCATAGAATAGGGAAAACAAGGGATCCTTTTTGGAGCAACTTCAAAGTTTTATTTTTGACCGTGTGAAAAATTGTCCTCACCCCAAAAAATGCTATTTATTTTCTGCTTGAATCCTTGAGTTTGGCTCTTGGTTGTGATCGTTATCTTCTTGTTCAGACAATGACATGAGGAAATATGTTTGAGATTTGCATGAGAAAAATCAATTTAGTTGACAAAAAAAAGCTCAATAAAAAATTGACAAGGAAATACCAAAATTAAATTTATCCTCAATGATTTTATTTTGAGATTTATTGAAAGATAAAAGTTTTATTTATTCACTCGCTTACAATAATCAATTTATTTTGAGAAAAAAAATTGAAATCTGGTAACTTTTTCCTAAATAAAAGGAAACTGCTATTTTTGGCCACTGTCCTCTTATTGACATCAAATCATTACTGTTTCCCTTCGCTTACGATCCTTGCAATTGAAGGCTACGATCTTTAAAGGGAATAGATTTGTAATTTCACTATTTAAAGACGTGATCTGTTTCGATCATAGTTTTTATTTCCCATTCTTTTGTACCTTTATTTCCTATCTTTCTCCTATTTTTCAAGGAAATGACCAAAGCTAAATCCAAGGAGAAGGTGAATTTTCGCTGAGTTTTGAAAGAAAAACGGAGTGTTTAGGAATCTAAAGATTCAGAAGGGAAAGTTTCAGCGGAACTTTCTGAAGAAACTAATCGTCAACTTCGCCTTCAAAGAGGAGAAGAGTCTTTCGCAAAGTCAGGTCTTTTTTGTTTTTGACTTTATTTCTGAACTCATTAGCAATGATTTCTACTGTTTTCTCAATTCACTATCAACAGAGAAATTTCGGAGTATTCCTCTTGAAGTGTTCATAATCAATGAGAGAAATCCATTTGTTTTAAAGCAATGCTAAGGATTTATCAATTTTCTGAGATGGTTAAATTTTAGATTAAATCAATATCTCTCAGATTTTCTCAATAGAATATCTACAAAAGATTAAAACAAAACTATAATTAATTCTTTTCGATAATTAACGAATACAATTGAAATTTCAAATTGAATCTCAACGCTCTAATTAAAAGCTCAAATCCACAGAATAACTCCCCTTGCTCTTCTCTTTTAAAATCAGTTTCAGGGAGCTCCTAGTTTTTGCCACCTTCAGAGCACAAATAAATTGAAGACAAATTTCACTCCATTTGAACCCCTTTCTACCAAATTCTTTTTCAAGTCTTCTTCCGCCTCCTAATTTCAATCGGATTTTTCAAAATGACAATCCACTTCATCCCTGGATTTTTTCGGTTTTCAACAAAGGAGACATTCTGGCGAGAATTGCGATCAATTTCTCTTGAATGATCAATTGAAAAGGTTTAGAGTTTATTGATCAGATTAAATTGAGATATTCTAATTCGATACCTCTTCCCTTTGAAACTTGAGAACTTGATGAATGTAACATAAAGATTAGAGAAGAATGAGATTTTGCTCCATAAGGCAGATTGTTCAAGAACCGAGGGAATTTTTCTTGTTCGACATTTCAACTCACTGCTCCAAATTTTTGGAAATCTGAAAGAAAAAAAAAGAATTTTGTGAAATGGGAGTGAGTTTGAAGAATTTCTTGGTCTTTTTGAAAATTCAACAGAATTCTGGGAAAACTTTTTTCAAGAAAATTGAATAATTTGTTTAATCGAGAATTTTTTATGACAAAAAGAAATTTCTAGTGTTAACTCAAAAGTTTCTCAAGAAATTTTATTTGGAGATGGTTTTTTCACATGAAACAATCAGCTAGAATTTTTTTATTTCAATTCTTTCAAGTGAAAAGACAAAAATTCTTTTCTGGTTCAATCGTATTGAAAGAAAAAATCAATAATTTTCTTGGGAAGTCTCAGGATATTTATTGACACTTACCCAAAATAAATCCAGCCTTCATTCCTTTGAAAGAAAACGAAAATGTTGAATAAAAAGACTACCTGGATCAGAGAGAGAATAGGAATTCAAACTTTTTCTTCTTGAGGACAATTTTTTTTTGTTCTCATGAAGAAGCAAAAACTTCTTTAAATATTTTTTTAATTTGAAGATATTTTGATAAAAGAATTTTGCTTGACTTAGGAATAATTTTACCAATGCTGATGATGAATTTTTATTCATTTCAGTGGAGTTTCAGACTTCTGAGGAAGTTCATGAACTCAAAAAAAATTCAATATTTTTCTTTGCTTGAGCTGTTTTTGTTTTATTGAAAAAATGATTCTCCTTCCAAGTCTCAAAAGAGATGAAGAAATTAACTTGAATATTAAGAAAATCATTCAATCTCTTGGCAAGAAAAATAGCTGGACGTCTCGGAAAATCTACAAGTCATTTGGTTCAGAAAATTAGCTTTAAAAAATTCAAAACTAGATTATTTATCGAAGAACCACAGAAAAAGATATTCTCCAAATGGAATAATTAAAATCAAAAAGCCGATAATAATAGCATGTTACTATCGCATTTCTGACAAAATTGATTAATAGAATCTTAATCTGCATTCTTCTAGAATTTCAAGATAAATCTTGTTGTATTCAAAAGATATTGCTTAAAATAGTTCTG
>Ga0182738_1002148_pt1 | contig 23731 bp, 18 predicted proteins | sample eDN5th30CBELigMG_FD_128876 | JGI IMG/M metagenome (GOLD analysis project Ga0182738, IMG submission 128876) | Enriched Miracle-Growth compost microbial communities from Emeryville, California, USA - eDNA 5th pass 30_C BE-Lig MG (version 2)... ...
GGCGTCTCGGGCTACCTGCACCGGGGCCGGCCGCTGGCCGAAGGCCAACTGGCTGACGCCGTCGAAAGCCTTGCCCAAACCACCGGGGCCATCGCCATTGCCACCGGTTTCTGGATTCCCACGCCCGAGGGCGGAGCCGCCGAAACCGACGGACCGCCGGGGGCGTTGTACCTGGCCCGCGCATTGGCCGCCCTGGGCCGCGAAGTGGTGCTGGTGACCGATGCCTTCGGCATGCCGCTCTTGGAAGCCGGATGCGACGCGCTGGGCCTGTCCCGCGACTGCATCCACGAGTTTCCCTTTGAGTCGCCGGAGGTCGATCATCCGCATCGGGCGTCGAACGCGGCCCAGTGCAATGCCGTGAGCGACTGCTTTGTGGATACGTTTCTGGCTTCGCCACAAGGGCAGCGGATCGACCATTTGATCGCGATTGAGCGGGCCGGCCCGAGCCACACGGCCCAGTCGTGCCTGATCTGCCCGGCGGAAGACATCGACGACGCCTGCTTTGAGACCGACGTGCCCGAGGATTGTCGCGACGTGTGCCACAACATGCGTGGCGAGTCGATCAATGCCTGCACGGCCAAGATTCACCGGCTATTTGAAGAGGCATCCGCCCGCACCTCAATCACCACCATCGGCATTGCCGACGGCGGCAACGAGATCGGTATGGGCCGCTACCCGTGGTACGTGATGCGCAGGGCGATTGCGTTCGGGCCTGCCGCCCGCGTGGCCTGCCGGATTCCCACCGATTTTGGGCTGCTGGCTGGCGTGAGCAACTGGGGCGGATATGCTCTCGCCTTGGCCCTGTGCCACCGCCTGGGCCAGTTGAACCTGGCCGCGCCATGGAACCTGGACGACCAGCGCAACCTGGTGGCGGCGATTGTCGACCAGGGCGGCGGCGTGGACGGCGTCACGCGGCAGCGGCAAGCCACCGTCGATGGCCTTCCGCTGGAAACCTACTTGCAACCGCTGTACGGCTTCCGCCAGGTGTTGGGCCTGGATAACTAGCCGGCCCGCTTACGCTCCGCGCTTCGATGCCCGGCGACGGTCGTGCGCCGAGAGTAGAATCTTCCGCAGGCGGATGCTCTTGGGCGTGACCTCTACGTACTCGTCCTCGGCGATGTACTCCAAGGCGGCTTCCAGGCTCATCTCGCGGGGCGGCTTGAGCAGGATGTTGGCATCGCTGCCGGCCGCGCGGATGTTGGTGAGCTTCTTTTCCTTGGTGGGGTTCACTTCCATGTCGTTTTCGCGGCTGTTCTCGCCGACGATCATGCCTTCGTACACGACGTCGCCGGGACCCACGAACAACTCGGCCCGCTGTTGCAGCCCATCCAGGCCGTAAGCCACGGCCTTGCCCGACACCATCGACACCAGCACGCCGTTGGGGCGTTCGTTCAACTCACCAGCCAGCGGGCGGTACTCGCGGAAGCGGTGGTGAATGATCGCCGTGCCGGCGGTGGCGTTGAGCAGCTTGGTCCGCAACCCCAGCAGCCCGCGCGAGGGAATGAGGAACTCCAGGTGGCTGAAGCTGCCGCGGGTTTTCATTTCTTCGATCACGCCGCGACGGTTGCCCACCAGTTCCATTACCGGCCCGGTTTTCTCGGGCGGAACCTCGACCACCAGCAATTCGAACGGTTCTTCCATCACGCCGTCGGCCCGTTTGCGGGTGATGACGCGTGGTTTGCCGACCGACAGCTCGTACCCTTCACGCCGCATGGTTTCGATCAGCACGGCCAGGTGCAGCACACCGCGACCGGCCACGGCGAACGCTTCGGCTCCTTCGATCGGCCGTACCCGCAGGGCCACGTTGCGCTCCAGCTCTTTGTTGAGCCGATCGCGCAGGTTCCGCGACGTGACGAACTTGCCTTCCTTGCCGGCCAGGGGCGAGTTGTTGATGGTGAAGATCATTTCCAGCGTTGGCTCGTCGACCGTCAGCCGCGGAAGCGCCACCGGACGAGCCGGATCGGTCACCGTGTCGCCGATCTCCACGTCTTCCAAGCCGACCAGGGCCACCACGTCGCCGGCGGTCGCCTCGGGCACTTCAGCCCGGCCTAGCTTGTCAAAGACGTTCACCGCCGCCACCTTGCAGTTCTGGACCGCGTCGCCGGCTTGCACCAGCGAGATGGTCTGATTCTTCTGCACGGTCCCGGAGTAAATGCGGCCGATGGCGATACGGCCCACGTACTCGGACCAGTCGAGCGTGGTGACGAGCATTTGCAGCGGCGCGCTGTCGTCGATCTGCGGACCAGGAATCTCCTTGAGCAGCAGATCCAGCAGCGGCTCCATCGACTTGCCGGGCGTTTCCGGATCAGTGGTTGCGTAGCCTTCGCGGGCTGTGGCAAAGACATACGGAAAATCGGCCAGGTGGTCGTCAGCGCCCAGTTCCAGGAACAGCTCAAAGGTTTCGTTGAGCACTTCGTGCGGGCGAGCGTCGGGCCGGTCGATCTTGTTGACCACCACGATTGGTTTGAGCTTCGCCTCGAGGGCCTTGGTCAGCACGAACCGCGTCTGGGGCATCGGGCCTTCCAGGGCATCCACCAGCACCAACGCGCCGTCGGCCATCCGCAGCACCCGCTCCACCTCGCCGCCAAAGTCGGCGTGGCCGGGCGTGTCGATCAGGTTGATCTTCACGCCGCGGTACAACAGCGCGATGTTTTTGGCCAGGATGGTGATGCCCCGCTCGCGCTCCAAGTCGCCCGAGTCGAGAATCCGCTCGCCCTGCAACTGGCTGGCGCGAAACTCGCCGCTTTGGCGCAGCAGGCAGTCGACCAGCGTCGTCTTGCCGTGGTCAACGTGGGCAATGATGGCTACGTTGCGAATATCGTCGCGTCGCATGCTGAATTCCAAAAGGCTCGTTCGGCGGTAAGGGGAGAGAGGCGAACTGGGGCGGGCGGTAACAGTGGGATTGGCCGGGAGCAAGCAGCGCACACGGCGCCACAAATCGCCGGGGACCGGCAGCTAAAGGTGGAAGGCGTAAGGCAAGCGGCGCCGCACTTTCACCAATCGCGGCACCGGCGGCAGATGGTTGGCTCGCGTGCGGCGGGCAATCCTTACCCGACCCGGACTGGTGCGAGCGTTTGGCTCGCGGTCGGCGGGAAAGCTGCACAGAAACGTGCCGCCAACGGTTCCGCGGCCAGGCAGGCTACTTCATCCCAACTACGGGGGGAGCATCCTACCACGGCCCCCGCTTGCTCAACCAGGGCGCCTGGGACGGCATCAAACGGTTTTGCAAGCTAGCTGCCGGCGGGTGGAGGCATCGAAGGATGAGCGGGCAAAAGGGGAGAATGTGTAGCGGCTAAACGGCAAATTGTACGGCAAACTCTAGTCGGCGGCACGGGGTATTTTGGGCGGTTACCACCAGAATGTTGGTGTGCCGCCGGAATGCACCACGGGCGCTGCTGCTAGCAGCGCCCGGGGCTTATGACAGACCGGTGGCCTTACAGATTGGTGCTCGAACCGCTGTCGCCACCCTCGCGCAGCCGCCGCACCTTATCCAGTAGCTCAGGCACATCCTGGTAGTTGTAATCCAGGCCGGCTAGGGCATTGAGATGCACTTCGGCCCGGCTCAGGTCGCGCAATCCCAGCGCCAACTTGCCGGCCCGATAGAGAGCCAGCTTCTTGCTTTCCTGGTTGCGGTCGGCGATGTCGCGGATGGCCTGCTCGTAGTTGTCGATGGCCAGCTTGTACTGCTTGATCTGGTGGAAGCATTCGCCCAGCGCCAGCAGTACGTCGCCCCGCCGCTGCGGATCGGCGCGGGCTTCTTGCAGCACGCGGATCGCCTCGTTGATCATCTTGGCTTTCTTCAGCCGGATGCCGAGTTCGTAACGGTAGCCCAAGTGGCTGGGGTACCGCTCGCAGCGGTTGCGGTAGATCTCCAGCTCCATCTTGTTGAGTTCAACCTTGTACCGCTTGTACAGGTTGATGGCTTCTTCGGTCCGTTCCGACTGGGCGCGGGCTTCGGCAATGGAGACCTTCTCACGCAGGCTGCGGAGGCGGGCCTCTTCCAGACGCTCGCGGATGTTCACGTCGCCGCCGCCAATTTGCAGGGCTTTTTCGAGCGTGGCTACGGCATCCTCGTGGCGGTCCTCGCGCGTGTAGAGGTCGGCCAGGTCGACGTAGTTCTCGACGTTGTCTGGGTTCTTGCTGATCGCCTTCTGCAACTGCTGCTCGGGCGTAAGCTGCAAACCGGGGGCGTCGCCCGACTTCTCTGCCCGGACTTCTGTAGAGGTTTCAGCCTCCTCCAGGCCGGACTTCTTGATGGTGTTCTTAATGGTGCAGTTGCCGATGCCGCGCTTGGCTTCTTCGTCGGTACTGTCGGCGGCCAGCACCCGCCGCCAGCAGATAATGGCCGCGTCGAAGTCGCCGCTGTTCTCCAGGGCCCGGGCCAGCAGACGGTTGGTGTCCGGACTTTTGATATCCACCACCACGGCCGCCTTGAGGAATTCGATCTGCGATTCCTCGCAGTGCATCTGCTCGCAGGCCTCGGCCAGCGTGGTGAGGGTGGAGACGTCGTGCGGGTTTTTGGTCAGCACGTCGATGCCGGCATTGAAGGTCGCCGCCCAGTCCTTCTTCCGGGCCGCGTTGATCATCGACGTCTTGCCCGAGAGCATCGAAAACTTGCCGCCCTTCTTGGCGTTGGCAAACTTCCGCTGCAAGGCACTCAACAGGTTCTGCACATAGACCACGTTACCCGGATCGCCCTGCACGCACCGCACAAACATGTCGATGGCGTAGTCGAAATTGCCCGCCGCGGCCATCTTGCTGCCGTGCTGGAACTGCTGCTGCAAGCGACGGCGAACCTGGGGGGAAATGGGCTGACGGGTTTCTTCCACCATGTTTTATCTCAAACTTTGCTTGGCCCCGAAACGTTCCTGTCTCACGGTACAATGGATCGCTGGAGCAACCGACCGCGGGGAGAGTGGAGCCGCCCGCGCTCCGAGTAGCCACGTATCCCAAAGAAGTGGCAAACCGACGGGGTGCTGAGCTGTTAAAACAGTTCAGCACAATGGGTTCCGCAATCAACGGCGCACCGCACCCCCCTGCTCAACCAAGTCAACATATTGTAGCTTGCTGGTATCAGCAAAACAACGCGAGGTCAGGGCCGGCACCCAGCGCCGCTACGGCCGCAATTTAGCGACTGCCGTAGCCGCCTCCAGCACTCTTTGGGGGCACGCGGCGCGCGAAGCAGTTTGCCACGTGCTTGCCAGAACCTCGCCATTTGCCTGGTGTGTTAGGAACCGGCCATGCGACGGAGTCTGGCCGGCTGAACCCTCTTAACAATCGCCTCGGTGCAAACCCGCCACTGGACCATGCCAAGCCCGCACGCCCCCATTGCTCAACATTCGCCCGGCCGGGTGTTCCTGGTCGGTGCCGGCCCCGGCGACCCCGACCTGGTCACGCTCCGCGGTGCGGCGCTTTTGGCTCAGGCTGACGTGGTGCTGTTTGACTATCTGGTGAACCCTTCGGTGATGCGGTATGCCCGGCCCGATGCCCGCCAAATATGCCTGGGCAAGCACGGCAGCGGCCGGATGCTCAGCCAGGAAGAAGTGAACCAGGAGATGATTGCGGCGGCCCGGGCCGGCAACATGGTGGTGCGTCTCAAAGGCGGCGACCCGGCCGTGTTTGGCCGCGGTGCCGAGGAAGCCGAGGCCCTGGTCGATGCCGGCATCCCCTTTGAAGTGGTGCCCGGTGTTACCGCGGCTCTGGCTGCCGGCAGTTACGCCGGGATTCCGGTGACGCATCGCAAGATGGCGTCGGCCGTGGCGTTTGTTACCGGGCACGAAAGCGATCATAAAGACTCCCGGCTCAACTTGGCCCCGCTGGCTTCGTTCCCCGGAACGCTGGTCTTCTACATGGGCGTGACCACCGTGCGGGAGTGGACCGAGGCGCTAATTGCCGCGGGCAAACCGGCCGATACCCCGGTAGCCGTCGTACGCCGGTGCAGTTGGCCCGACCAGGTGACGCTACAAGCCACGCTGGGCACCCTGGCCGATGAAATGCAAAAGCGACGGATGCGGCCACCCGTGGTCGTCATCGTGGGCGAGGTCGTGAACCTGGCCTCGCGCCTCAACTGGTTTGAAAAGCGGCCGCTGTTTGGTCAGCGCATCGTGGTCACACGCCCGCGGCACCAGGCCCACGTGCTCGATTCGCTGCTGACCGAGCAAGGTGCCGAGGTGTTGATGCAACCGGCCATCGAGATCGAGCCGCCGCCCTCGTGGGAGCCTGTTGATCGGGCGATTGAGCAGCTTGGGCGGTACGACTGGATTGTGTTTTCAAGCGCCAACGGCGTGAACTACTTCCTGGAACGCCTGCTGCAAAAGGCCGATTTGCGGCGACTGGGAAATGCCCGATTGGCCGCCGTTGGGCCCGGTACGGCGGAAGCCTTGGCCGCGTATCACCTGAAAGCCGACCTTGTGCCCGACGAGTATCGGGCAGAATCGCTGGCTGCGGCGCTGGCTGAGCCTGCACGGCAAGGCAAGTCGTTTTTGCTCATTCGCGCCAGCCGTGGCCGCGAGGTATTGGCGGAGGAATTGCGCGGGGCCGGCGGCACCGTCGAACAGGTTGTGTGCTATCTCAGCCGCGACGTAACTCAGCCGGAGGAGGAACTGGCGGCTGCGCTGTCCGCCGGCGAGATCGACTGGATGACCGTTACTAGTTCGGCCATCGCCCGCAGTCTGCACGCCCTGTTTGGTGATTCGCTGCGGAAAACGCGGCTGGCGAGCATCAGCCCGGTCACATCGGCAACGCTCCGCGAGTTGGGTTTGGAGCCCGCGGCGGAAGCTGCCGTCTATACGATGCAAGGCGTGTGCGATGCGATCGTCCGCGCCAGCCGTGGCCAGGCCAGTACAATGAAGTAGCCGGCATCATCACAAACGTGGTTGCGCTGGCAGGCTGGGCATCCTGGCCGCAACCAATTCACGCATTCGACCATTAAACAATCGGCAACCGATTACCATGCCGCGGACCTATCACAACCTGGGCTTGTCGTTTCAGTACCCCGACAACTGGCTGCTGGACGAGTCAGACGCCAACGCCGAATCGACCGATATTGGCGAGTCGCACTCGATCTCCGTAAGCAGTCCCGGCGGGGCGTTCTGGACGCTGGTCAAACACCACGTTTCGCAGGAACCGGCCCGGGCGTTGGAAACCGGCCTGGCGGCCATGCGCGAGGTCTATCCCGACCTGGACGTGGAGCGGACCGAGGAAGAGATTGCCGGTCACCGCTTAAGCGGCTACGAGCTGAACTTCATTTGCCTGGACCTGACCAACACGGCCGTGTTGCAGAGTTTCCGCACCCCGGCCGGCAGCTTTTTGATCATGTACCAGGCCGACGACCGCGAGTTTGCCCAGGTGAAACACGTGTTCGACGCGATCACCATCAGCCTGCTCAAGAGTCTGACACCGCAGAAGGAAGCCACGTGGCCGCCCCAGCGGTTTTTTACCGACTAGAAGCGTGCTGACGCGCAATACTTCGTGCCAGGGCTCTGCGAGCCGTGCGCAATCCGCGAGAGCCTATACCCGGTTCTTGGTCAGCACAGCGGACCGTACAAACGCCGTATTAGCTGCTTTTCTCGCGGTGGCCGCCAAACTCGTACCGCATGGCGGATAGTAGCCGGTCGGCGAATTGCGCTTCGCCGCGGGACGAAAACCGTTCAAACAGGGCCGTGCTTAGCACCGGCACTGGCACGGCTTCGTCAATCGCGGCCGAGAGCGTCCAGCGGCCTTCGCCCGAGTCGGAAACCCGGCCCTCAAAATCGCTCAGGTGCGGATCTTCGCCCAGGGCTTGAGCCGTGAGGTCCAACAACCACGAGGCAATCACGCTGCCCCGTCGCCAAACCTCGGCTACCTCGGCCAGTGGAAACTCGTACTGGTAGTACTCGGGATTGCGGAGCGGCGTGGTTTCAGCGTCGATTTCGGTTTGCTTGGTGCCCACGTTGGCATGTTTGAGGATGTTGAGGCCCTCGGCGTAAGCCGCCATCAGGCCGTATTCGATGCCGTTGTGGACCATCTTCACAAAATGGCCAGCGCCTGACGGGCCGCAGTGCAGATAGCCTTGTTCAGCGGGAGTGGGCTTGCCCGACTTGCCGGGCGTGCGGCTGGCGGCTTCCACGCCGGGAGCCAACGTCGCAAATGCGGGCTCGCAATGCTGCACGGCCTGGGCGTCACCACCGATCATCAGGCAGTAACCGCGTTCCAGCCCCCACACGCCGCCGCTGGTGCCCACGTCCAGATAATGGATGCCTTGGGCGGCCAGTTCCTTGCTGCGGCGGATATCGTCGTGGTAATAGGAGTTGCCGCCGTCGATGAGGATGTCGCCCTTTTGCAGCAGCGGTGCCACGCTGGCGATGGTCTTGTCGACGACCGCTGCCGGCACCATCATCCACACAGCTCGCGGCGGCGTGAGCGCGGCGACAAACTCCTCGAGCTTTGTGGTGCCCACGGCGCCTTCGTTGGCAAGCTGGGCCACGGCGTCGGGCGAAAGATCGTACACCACGCAGCGATGGTCGCCGCGCAGCAGACGCCGCACCATGTTGGCTCCCATCCGTCCCAGACCGATCATGCCAAGTTCCATGGTGTGCGCTCCCTGCCTTGAGGTGACGATTGCAGCGGCCGATGCATTGGGCATCGCGGCGGGCCAACGCAAGCTGCCCACCGCCCGACCGGGTGCCATTCTGAAGGTTGCCGCGGCTTGCGTAAAGACGGCGCGGACGGTGCCACACGATTTCGAGTTAACAACGCCGGGCCATCGCGAATGGCCTCTGGCATTGACGGCGTGGCGGCATCGGCCGTAGGTTGCCACTCAGCAAGCGGCGCCGCCTTGCTGCTGCGAGGCGGCCAGGAGTTGCCGCCGGAAATGGATCGCCCGCTGCCTAACCCAGGTGGATGCATGACGGATCGTGCCGACACCGCCGTGATTGACGATGGGCAGTACTACTGCCCGGGCGAACCGTACGCCATCAGCCGGCCGCTGCACCTGGCACGGCTGTCGGCGTTCTACCGCGGTTGCCGGAACTGCCCTCACCGATTCGATCGCGAACCGCTTTCGCCCCGGGCGGTGCAGCAGCTTGCAGCGCTGGAGCAACCTACAGAAGCATCGGCAGCGCCATGCCTGGAAACATTGGGCGGCCGCGACGGTGCTGACTTTGGTCCCCGCGAGGCTCGCCACTTGGCTGCGGCCTTGGGACTCTGGCTGCGGGAGCAGAGCACCCAGACGTCACAGCCGATCCAGGTAGCGGTGGCTTTCGATGGCCGGCCGCTGCTGGCCGAGTACGTGGCCCAGGTAGCCGAGGGTTTGCGCTGGGCCGGATGTGGCGTGATCGACCTGGGTGTCACCACCGCGCCGGTCCTGGCCTTGGAACAGGCCGAGACGGCCGCCGACGGGGCACTCTACCTGGGCTCACCATCGGGCGAAGCCTACACCGTGGCCCTCAAGTTCTGGGGGGCCGCAGGTCAGCCGCTTTCACGTGGGCATGGCTTGGAAACGCTTGAGGCCATCGCCGAGGATTTGCCGTCCCGCCCGGTGCGGCAGCACGGGCCGCTGGTTCGCCGGTCGCCTGCTGATGCGTATACGCAGCGTTTGCAGCGCAGTTATCATGCGCTGCGTCCGCTGCGATTTGTCCTCGATACCACTAGCCGCCCGTTACAACGGTCATTGGATGCACTGTTGGCCAACGTCGCCTGCCGCGTGTTGGAACCTTGGCCTGGCGATACGCCGTGGGGGAATCATCCTGGCGAGGCCGTGCTGCGCGAACAGGCTCACTTCGGCCTTTGGATCGACGGCGACGGTGAAGCCTTGCGGCTTTGGGACGAACAAGGCCGCGAAGTACCCTGGCATGCCATCCTGGCCATGTTGGCGCGGCACCTGTTGGCAGCGCGGCCAGCGGCCGCCGTTGCGGTCGAAGCGGGCGGCTCTGGGGAGGCCCAACTGCTGACCGCCTTCTGCCTGGATGCACTGCACGCGCGGCGGATCGAAGCCGGCCCAACTAGGGCCGAAATGTTTGCAGCCCTGGCAGGCACCAGCGCGGTAGCGGGTGAAACGGCGCCCGCCGCGCAGCTAGGCGGCGGGCATAGTGGCCGCTTCTGGTTTAGCCACCGGATTAGCAGCGCCACCGACGCGGCAGAGCACGTTTATGTGCCCGATGGGCTGGAGGTGTTAACCCATCTGTTGGTACTGCTCAGCGGCAGCGATCGGCCGCTATCGAGCGTGGCCGCCGAGAGTTTGACCCTGAGCGGGTATCAATAAGCGGCGATTTAAAACAAAGCGGCCGCGGGCGTAACCCGCGGCCTGGGAAACCTGCCCCAGCGGTTGGTTGGCCGTCTACAGCAGAAGCCGCTCGAGATAAACCCGGGCTAGTGCGAGTACGGCCATGGCAACGACCCAGCCGGCCAGCAACAGCGAAATGGCCACGAGCATCAGGGCCAGCCACCTCCAGAACGGCGAGGCCGACAGTTGCCGCCGGTACGGTTGGCTGAACCGCGCAATGTGGGCCACGCGTGCTTGTGGCGTCTGGTCGTGTCGGGCTAGGGAGGTCATGGGGGAAACCCTCTACCTGGTGAACCGTGTCGCTTGGGGGACGCTCTGACTTCTGCTCCGGGTTTCGACTAGCCACCAGCCACGCGGGCAATTCCCACGGCGATGGCGGCGGCCAGCAGCGTGATCACCGCCCACAGCAGCAGTTCGCGGTATCGGGTCCAGGTCGTCATGGTATTCATGGTTGCGCCTCCCCCTTTCTCAAGTTGCCAAGCATCGTGGAGCGTTCACCACGATCTAAAGCAATCGCGATACCAATCCACGAAATGGCGGTTTTTGCAGAGTTTTAGGCGTCTGGCGGCGAATGTCGGCGTGCGGGTTCGCCCAGGCTGTGCGAGCGTGGCACAAGCAGAAACGCGCCGTGGCGTGCGCTTTGCGCGGCGCAAAAAAACAAAGCGGCGAGGCAGCATCTGGTTGCTCCCTCGCCGCTTTCGGTTCCATGGCTAGTTGCGGGCTGGTAGTCTGCGGCCGCTACAGTAAGCGGCTCGCTGGCGTGACCTGCCCGGCTTTAAGCCGTGCCGGCGGTTTAGTACATGTCGTAGTCGCCGCCGTGGCCGGCCTTCTTCTTGTCGTCCTTGGGCTTCTCGGCGATCAAGGCATCGCTGGTGAGCAGCAGCGTGGCGACGCTCGAGGCGTTTTGCAGCGCGGTACGGGTCACCTTGGTCGGGTCGATGATGCCGGCCTTGACCATGTCCTCGTAGGTGTCGGTCGCGGCGTTGTAGCCGAAGTTGCCCTTACCTTCGATCACCTTCTCGGCCACGATCCCGCCGTCCTTGCCGGCGTTGTTGGCGATGGCGGTGATCGGAGCACGGCAGGCACGGACCACGATGTTGTAGCCCACCTGCTCGTCGTGGCTCAGGCCCTCAGGCTTGACCGAGGAGCTGGCCCGCAGCAGGGCCACGCCACCGCCGGGCAGGATGCCTTCCTGCACAGCCGCACGGGTAGCATGCAGGGCGTCCTCGACGCGAGCCTTCTTTTCCTTCATTTCGCTCTCGGTGGCGGCACCCACGTTCACCTTGGCAACGCCGCCGGAGAGCTTGGCCAGACGCTCTTCGAGCTTCTCACGATCGTAGTCGCTGGTCGAGTTCTCGATCTCGCGACGGATCTGCTCGATCCGGGCCTTGATGTCGCTGCTCTTGCCAGCGCCTTCGATGATCGTGGTGTTGTCCTTATCCACGATGACCTTCTTGGCGCGGCCCAGGTCGGTCAGCTTCACGTTCTCGAGCTTGATGCCCAGGCTCTCGAAGATGGCCGTGCCGCCAGTCAGCACGGCGATGTCCTCGAGCATGGCCTTGCGGCGATCGCCGTAGCCGGGGGCCTTCACGGTCACGCAGCGGAAGGTGCCGCGGAGCTTGTTCAGCACGAGGGTGGCCAGGGCTTCGCCTTCCACTTCCTCGGCCACGATCAACAGCGGCTTGCCAGCCTGCACCACCTGCTCCAGCACCGGCACCAGGTCGCGGGCGCTGCTGATCTTCTTCTCGTAGACCAGCACGTAGCAGTCTTCGAACTCGCAGGTCATCCGCTCGGGATTGGTGACAAAGTACGGCGACAGGTAGCCGCGATCGAACTGCATACCTTCGACCAGTTCGACCTCGGTCTTGAGGCTCTTGCCTTCGTCGACCGTGATCACGCCGTCCTTGCCCACCTTGTCCATCGCCTCGGCCAGCAGTTCACCGATCTGCTTGTCGCCGTTGGCGGCCACGGTGGCGACTTGCGCCATCTCGGCCGGGCTCTTGATGGGGATGGACATCTTCTTGAGCTTCTCGGTGATGTCCTCAACGGCCTTCTCGATGCCGTTCTTCATCTGGATCGGGTTGACGCCAGCCACGACGGCCTTGAGGCCTTCGTTAAAGATGGCTTCGGCCAGCACGGTGGCGGTAGTGGTGCCGTCGCCGGCAACGTCGCTGGTCTTGCTGGCGACCTCGCGGACCATCCGGGCGCCCATGTTTTCATAGACGTCCTCGATGTCCACTTCCTTGGCCACGGTCACGCCGTCCTTGGTGACGGTCGGCGAACCGAAGCTCTTCTGCAAAATCACGTTGCGGCCCTTGGGACCGAGGGTGACTTTCACCGCCCGGGCCAGCTTGGATACGCCGCGACGAATGGCGTCGCGCGCTTCCTGATCGAACGCAATCATCTTGGCCATGTGTCAAATCTCCTGGAATGGTGGCACCGCTGATGCGGCCTGCCGGAAGGCGAATACGCCACCGGCGGCACGGTCCACAAGCGGCGCGGGATGGATGGTTGGCAGCCCTTGCTCTCTCGCCCTGCGTTGCGGGGGGGCATCCCCGGCTACCCGCTGCGCCCTTTGGGGGGGTGGCTAGCGCGGGGGAGAGCAGCAAACGGCCGAAAGATTGTTGGTTCTTGGTGGGAGTGCGGCGTGCGCGAGCTTAGCCTTCGATCACCGCCAGGATGTCGTCTTCGCGCATCAGCAGATACTCGTCTTCGCCCACCTTGATGTTTTCGCCGGCGTACGAGGTGAACAGCACGCGGTCGCCCACCTTCACCTGCAACTGGCTCCGGGTGCCGTCATCCAGCAGGCGGCCGTCGCCAACGGCCACGACTTTGCCGCGGGCCGGCTTTTCGCGGGCCGTGTCCGGGAGCACGATCCCGCCGGAAGTGCGCTCTTCCACTTCTTCCCGCTCCACTACAACGCGATCTCCGAGCGGTTGCAGCTTGATGGACGATTTGGACTTTACCGCCGTAGGCATGTTCGTCTTCCCCTCCAGGGTAGATGAGGATGAAAACCCGTTTGTTTCCAGAACCGGCAGTCGACCAAGTGTCTAACTGCCGTTCTTTACACGTATTGCGAGGTGTTCGCTATCTAAGCAACTTTTGCGCCAAGCTGTGAAATAGTTCACAAGCGCAATAGCATCAAATGCTTGCGAAAAGCGGCTCGGCTAGCCAGACACCTGGGCTGGAGCTGCCAATTTGGCAGGCAGCCGCGGATTGCGGCCCCGCCAACTAGGGTGGCCCCTACATCAACGGAGCCTCGATCAGACCCGGGGGGATTCGCGTTTCGTGCGGCCCCTACCGTTGCCGCGCACGTCCGGCCTCGACCAGCAGCTTATTCAGATCGACGGCCGTTGTGCTAATCGCCTTCACGGCCTCGACTGCCGCTTTCTCATCGGAACCGCCCGGAGCGGGCTGCTCGGTCATCACCACGTACACGATCTGGCCTGCCGGCGTGTCCCACCAGCCGGCATGCACGCGGGTGAGTGGGTCGGAGTTGAGGGCGCCGCCCTTGCTGTAACGCGCCCCCTGCTTAGGGTCCTGTTCCCACAGCAGCGTACTGTGGACGGCCGCCAGGGTAGCGTCGTCGATGCCGCTGAGACTGCCGGTCGCCAGTCGCTGGTAGAGCGCCGCAAAGGCGGCGGCCGTGGCCTCGTTATCGCCGGGCTGCTTGCGGTCGCGGAGCATGTAACGCCGCGCAGTCACGGTTTTGAAGGCCGGATCAAGTTGGCGGATCGACTTGGTCAGCGCTTCGGGGCCGCCCAGCACGGCCGTGATCAGATTGGCGGCGGCGTTATACACGGGGTTAGAAACCTTGGCCTTGCCGATCATTACCTCGCCGATGTGCCTTACCGTGGCAGTGGTCAATTCGCCGCGAATGTCTGCCCGCTGCTGCTCGGTGAAGTGTGAAATGGCCGGGTGGTTGTCGTCGTTCAGAATCTTGGCCGCACCCGGCAACGGTTGGTCCAACTGGTCCTTGTAGCGATCGTAAAAGACCACCAAGTAGAACGCTTTGATGGCGCTGGCCGTGGGCCGAACCGCGGTGGCGTTGCGCTGGTACCAGGCTTCGCCGCTGGAGGTGCCAAGCCACAGGCTGATTTCCAAGCCTGGGCCATGTTGCTTGAGCAGGGCATCAACCGCCTGGTCCAGCGACCGGTTGTCCTTAAGTTTTGGATCGTCGGCTTGCGCGATGGAAGCTGCCGCCGCCAATCCGGCAAGCATTGCCGCGCAGCCGATCACGTTGCGAGCCAGGGTAGCAAACCGCACACGGAGCAAATGGTTCATCGCAAATGGCCCTCGGGGGGAAGCACAAGGTGGTCTTTGGCCAGGGTGCCACCAGCATACGTGCCGAAAATGGCCGAAGCCATTTCTTCCGGTCCGATGATGCATGAATAGCGGCTAAGCAAATGCCGCCGGGTCCACGTTGCCGCCGCTGAGGATGATGCCGATGCGGCGGTCAGCGGTCGCGATGCGGCCGGAAATGACCGCGGCCAGCGGCACGGCGGCCGACGGTTCGATCAGCAGCTTGGTCCGCTGCCAAAAGGTTTTCATAGCCGCAATGATCTCATCGTCGCTCACGGTGGCGATCTCACGCACGTGCCGCTGGATCACCGCGAAGGTTAGCTCGCCCAGCGACGTGCGCAGGCCATCGGCCACCGTGTCGGCCTGCTGCACCGGAATGATGCGCCCAGCCGCCAGCGAGCGGTAAGCATCGTCGGCACCGGTCGGCTCGGCGGCAAATACCGCGGTCGAGGGCGAAAGCTCGGCGGCGGCCAAGGCGGTGCCGCTGATCAGCCCTCCTCCGCCTACCGGCGCCAGGATGAGGTCCAAGCCCGGCACGGCTTCCAGCAGTTCCAGCGCGGCGGTGCCCTGCCCTGCGATGATGGGGGCATCATCGTAAGGATGGATGAAGGTGGCGCCGGTTTCTTCAATGACGGCGGCGGCCGTGGCTTCGCGGGCGGCCAGTGTCGGCGTGCAATGCACGATCCGTCCGCCGTATTCCTGCACGGCGGCTTGCTTCACGGCCGAGGCATTCTCTGGCATCACGATCCAGGCAGGGATGCTCCGAAGTTGCGCTGCGAGCGCCAACGCCTGGGCATGGTTGCCCGAGGAATGCGTAGCCACGCCGCGGGCGGCAATTTCGTCGGGGAGCGAGAACACAGCGTTGCAGGCACCGCGGAACTTGAACGCCCCGGCCTTTTGCAGGTTCTCGCATTTGAAGAACAACTGCCCTCCCGTCACGCGGTCGAAGTATTGAGAGGTGACGACCGGCGTGCGATGGGCATACGGGGCGATGCGGCGGGCAGCCTCACGAATCGCGGCAAGATCAGCAGCCAACACGGAACCGGACTCCAGTGGAAGCGCGCACCGGCACGCAGCGCGGGAGACTGTTCAACTTAAGCCCCCAAGCGAAGCGTGCGAGCCGCGCGGGCAGTGGTGGTTCGCACACGGCCCGCTAGTATGGCCGCTTGGAGAGCCAAATGCATCCCGTTGGTGCGCTATGCCAGTGCTGCTCAGCGCAGGTTGCGCGCCAGGCTGGCGTTCAGCAGCACGTCATCAAACCGCGAGTAGTCCAATTCGCGACGGTGGGGGCCGTGATCCTGGTTGGCCAACGCTTGCCGCAGTTGGTGGTTTTCGCGCTCAAGTTCAGCTACCCGCTGTTGCAGCCAGAGCAGTTGCTGCTGCGTGCCGCCTAGGGAGGTTTGAGTCTGCATCCGCTTCCAGGCTTGCAACAGGGCCGCACGGAGTTCCGGCCCTGCCGTCAGTTGCTTGGACAGGCAGCCTGCGGCACCACCGCGTAATGCCAGGGTGCCTTCGCCGTCGCCATCCTGGCTTGTCAGCACGATGATCGGCAGGTGGGGCGCCGCTTCCTGCAGACGGTGGAACGTGGCCAGCCCGGTCGAGTCGGGCAGGTACAAATCAAGCAGAATCACGTCGAAGCGGCAAGTTGCCAAGAGCCGCTGAGCCGAGGCTGCCGTGGTGGCATGCGTGAGCCACAACCGGGCAAACGGGAGCTCCCGTCGCTGCTCATGATCGCAGGCTGCCTCCACTTGGCGGACGTGGAGCGGGTCGTCTTCGACCAGCAGCAGGCGGAGTGGCGAACGATACATGCTCAGAGGGCTCCGGCTTCGAGCCAAGTCAGGTGGGACGTAACGTGCGGCGGTCGTTACTAAGCGGAATCTGCGACCGATTGGCCCCTGCATGGCCCTCACTGCGTAACCTGCCCTACCAACGACGCTTGCGGTGAGAGAGCGGATACTTGGCCATGCCGGGGGCGACACCCTCCCCCGTACAACTCTACGTCACGCATGCCCAGCGCGCGAGGGAAAACCCTGCGCGCGCGGACAGACGCGGCCGAATGGTTCGGCCGCGCCTGCCTTGCGGGGGTCACGTGCAATCCCTCTGAGTTGGCACAGTCGCCGGGCGACTTACCAGGTGGCCTCCACGCCAAAGTTGAAGCCCTGGTAGTAGGCCAGGCCGTTGTCGTTGATCCGCTCGATGCGGCCGGGGCCGACCTCGGGCTGGAATTGTTCAGCGGCCAGGGCCACGCCGTCGACCCACAGCAGTTCGGTGCCTACGTACACCGACCAGCCGCAGTTGATCCGGTAGGCCAATTGGGCATCCATCGAGCCGATGAAGGCGGCATCGCCGCGGCGAACCGATTCGTCAACCAGCAGCGTGCTGGTGCCGGTGGTAGCATCCACGGTGTAGACCTCGGTGTGCTGACGGCCAATGTTGCCGAAGATGCCGGCCCGACCACCCCAGCGGAGTTGCCAGTTGCAGTTCAGGGGCACCGAAACCAGCCAGCCAAAGTGGCTGCCGACCAGGTCGTTCCGTGTCTGCGTTTCGCTCACGCCATAGCCAGTGGCGGAACCGGACAGGAAGTCGAGTTGTTCGTCGATCTTGAGCCAGCGGACGCCCCAGCAGGTTGAAAGCTGGATCGAGCCCAGCCAGTGGCACTTGACCGGCTTCCAGTAATTGACTTCAGCGCTGTGCAGTTCGGTCTTGTAGTGGAGGCTTTGCAGGATGGCATCGGAGAAGCCCACCAGCGGCGCGCCGTTGTTGGTGTACAGAGACTGAAGCGACTCCGTGGGACTTATCGCCACGGCCGTATCATCCCAGTAGAACAGGCCGAAGTAGCTGGCTTCGATACTGTTGTCGTCGTGGACGCGTTTTTCCGCGGCCACGCGGAAGCTCCACTCGTAACCGAAATCGAGGTTGTCGTTCGCTAGACCGATGCCGCTAGTGGCGTCGTTCACCGAGTAAATCTCATTGCCGCCCACCGCCCGGTGCAGGAGCACGCCTTCACCGCGGACGCGCCAGCCGCAGCCCAGCAGCAAAAACGGGTTGAAGAAGCAAAAGCCGTGGCAGGAATCGCAGTCGTCGCAGCCGTAGCCATGGTGTTCAGGGCCGTAGTGCTCGCCACCGTGGTAGGCATGACCGGCGTCGCCGGGGGCAGGGCCTGGGTAGGCGCCTTCGGGAGGCGGGGCGGGTTGCCCCAGCCGGGCCGCGTAGTAGGAGGCCGGATCGGCGAAGCCGGGGCCGCTGCCGTAATACACGGCCGGCATCACGGGCTGGTAGCCAACCGCGCTGGCTTGGAGCCCGCCGGCATACTGAGCGCCGTACGGGTAGGCGCCATATTGGGCGGCGGCAGGCGACGCCCAGACCAGAACCACGGCCAGGCTAGCCGCCAGGCCCCACAATGACTGTTTTCTCACGTGACCCCTCCTGGTTTAGTCGAGGCTGCCGAGCCTTGGTTTCCTGTGCGATGGCTAGCGGTGGTGTCCACCCCCGTGGGACCGTCCGCCAGTTGCATCGCAGGCCGGCAAACCGGACGTGCTTGCAATGAGCTGCTACGTTGACGCAGCGACATGCCGGCAGCGGCGCAGCTACCGTAAACGCCGGCCAATTGCGGGGACCGTGCGTCTGCCGCGTGTTTGTGCGCCAGGCGATGCCAGCACAGCTTGCCGACGCGGCGGGTTAGCTACACCGTGCAGGAACTCCCCAATAGGGGCGGTTCCCGCATACGGCATGTCTCATCCATCCAATCGCCCGGGAACAATGGTCAGAACTAGGAATTTCCGAACGCTGATCAGAGTCCCCCCGACTGGTAGAGGTTGCCGCATCGGCAAACTTTGCCTGGCTTAACGGGGTGCGAGATGCCCGGAGAGCGGGCAAGCGAGAAGCGTGAGGAGGCTTTGAGCGGGCCTCCATCGGCGCGCGGCAGAGACGACGGCGCGTTCTGCCGCGCGCTATGGGCCAAGAAACGGCGGGCGATTAGCCTTCGCCGTTTTTCTCGGCGATGCGGGCCCAATCGCGGCGTTGGCGCGAACTGGGGATGTTCATTTCCTTACGGTATTTGGTAACGGTACGGCGGGCGACCTTGATGTCGTGCTTGGCCAGTTCCTCGACCAGTTCGTCGTCGCTGAACGGCTTGGTTTTGTCCTCGTGGTCGATGATGTGTTGCAGCTTCAGCCGCACCACCTCCCAGGCCACTTCTTCGCCGTCCGGACCCTTGGTTCCGCCGCCAAAGAAACGTTTGAGCGGGAAGATACCCCGCGGAGTTTGAATCCACTTGTCGTCGACGGCGCGGCTCACCGTGGTGAGGTGGACGCCCACCTTCTCGGCGATTTGTTCCATCTTCAAGGGCTCGATGAACTCGGGCCCCTTCTCAAGGAACGCCGTCTGGTGATCCACAATCGCCTGAGCGACCTTGCGGACCGTGTTCCGCCGCTGCTCGATGGAGTCGATCAGCCACTGCGCGGAACTGATTTTCTTCTTGATGTATTCCTTGGCTTCCGGGCTGGCATCGCCGCGCATCAGCATCTTGCGGTAGTAAGGGCTGATGTAAAGCTGCGGGATGTTGCCTTCTTCCAGTCGCACCACGTATTTGCCCGACTCATCGCGATCCACGTAAACGTCGGGCGTGACGGTCGGCGCGTGCGTGGCGGTGAAGTCAGAACCGGGCTTGGGGTTCAGCCGCCGCAGTTCCTTCAACGCCGCGTCGATGGTTTCGATGGTGTAACCGGTCCGCCGCTGGATATTCTTCCACTGATTGCGTTCTACATCATGCAGGTGATCGCTGATGATGGTCCGCAATTCCTCGTAGTACGGCATCGACGGCGAGAGTTGCAGCAGCAAGCACTCGCGCAAGTCGCGGGCGGCGATGCCCGGCGGATCGAGCCGCTGGACGATGGCCAGCGCCGCTTCGGCCGCGGCCAATTGCTCCTCGCCACCGCCCGGATCGATCAAGTCGGGCAGCGGCGTGGTCAAACGGCCGTTGGTATCCAGGGCGTAGATGATGCGGATCGCCATCTGGCGAACCGTGGAATCCAGATCAAAGTAGCGGAGCTGATCCTGCAGGTAGTCCTGCAGCGTTTCCGGCCGCGACTCCATATTGGCCATCACGTCGTGCTGACGTTCGGCCGCTTCTTCCAGCCGCGAACTGGACATGCGAGGACGTTCGTCGAAGTGGTCCGGGAAGTCCTCATTGAGATTCAACAGCCGCTCGAAATCGTCGGCGTTGTCGTTGGTTTCGTCAACGACCAGTTCGCGTTCTTCGGGAGTGCGCTCCTCGGTCTCGCGCTCGACAGGCTCCTCCGGCAGGTCGGGGTCGCGCTCCCGCAACTCGAGCACGGCGTTTTCCTGAAGTTCCTGCTCGATGTGTTCTTGCAGTTCCACCAAGGGAAGTTGCAGGATCTTCATCGAGAGGATCAGGTTAGGCGAAAGGACGAGCTTTTGCTCGGCTCGCTGAACGATTTCCTGACCAAACGATAGACGCATAGCAACCTGGCTGCGAATGAATGTAGTGCCTGTGGAGATCGGCTGCCCTAACGAATGAACATCGAACTCTCTTGCAAATTATATGCCAAGTTCTGGCGTGCTAGCTGCTAGGGAAGGCTAACTGTTTTGCATGAAACAAGTTACCGCCTTGCCACCTGCCGCCAGGCAGGCTCGGCGATTCCAAAATCTGCACCCCTTCCATTCAAAATGGCTGCCGGCCACTCAAAGCATCGGTGAGCATTTCTTTATTGGCGAACTCCAGCACGCTGCCCGTGGTGATGCCCCGGGCAAGTCGAGTTACCTTCACCGGCAGATCAGCCAGCAGGTTGGTGATGTGTAACGCGGTTCCGTCGCCTTCCACGGTCGGATTGGTGGCCATGATGACTTCGCGCACCTGGCCTTCGCGAATCCGGCGGACGAGGGCTTCGATGGTCAGTTGCTCGGGGCCAATCCCATCCAGCGGTGCAATCCGCCCCAGCAGGACGTGATACAGCCCGTTGAAGTGACCCGTCTGCTCAAGCGCCATCAGATCGCGTGGCTGCTCGACCACGCACAGCAGCGTAGCGTCGCGCCGGGCGTCGCGGCAGATTGTGCACAACTCGCCCTCAGAGAGATTATAACACTGGCTACAGTGCCGGACGTTTTCCTTCACGTTGCGGATGGCGTCGGCCAGCGCGAGCGCCTCGGTCTTGTGGGCTCGCAATACGTGATAGGCCAGCCTTTCGGCCGATTTCTTGCCGATGCCCGGTAGCTTGGCAAACTGCTCGACAAGTTGATTCACTGACTCGCTTATCATGGGCAACCGCTCCTGCGGTCGGCTTTCAATGGAGAGGGCCCCGCTGGTTAAGGCGACGGGGGCGGGCCGCCTGGGCCTCCGGTGAACTGCGCAAAGGCTTCGTCCAGCCCCGGCAGTTCGAGGCCGCCCGTGGCTTCCTTCATCACTTCAGCATGCAACTGCCGCGCCTTGGCCGTGGCCTGGTTGGCGGCCGCCACGACCAGTTCTTCGATCAGCTCGCGGTCGCCGCGCTCGACCAGCGACGGCTCGATGGTGCAGCGCAGCACCTCGCTCAGGCCGTTCACTTCGATCTCGACCATGCCGCCGCCGGCGCTGCCAACTGCCCGCTTCTCGCGCAGTTCTTCCGACAGGTTCTTGAGCCGCCCCATGATCTGCGGGGCCTGCTTCATCAGCGAGGCGATGGTGCCCAGGTTCTTGAACATGCTGCGGCTCCGTAGCGTGGGCGGGAGGGGCAAAATCGGGAACAGCCTGCCAGCGGCAACCCACCACTACCGCTCGGCACTGGGTTCGTCGACGCTGGTCAACCGGGCGCCGAACAACTCCGTCGCCTTCTGTATTAAAGGATGGCCAGAATACTCGCGTACCAGATCATTGGGCATCCGCCGCCGGCGTGGCGCCGGAGCAGCGGGGCCGGAATCGGCCTCGGGCGGATCCAACTGGTACTCGATCCGTGGCCGCCGCCCCGTAATCCGGGCCATCGCCTCGAGGATTTCCAAGGCGTTGTCCGGGTGCTCACAGAGCGACTTCGACAAACTATATCGTGCCGGAAATCTTACGGCTAGGTGATTTGGCGCAAGAATTGCTATCTCGCGGTAGAGCGAAGCGTGCTCTGAAAGTGTAACCCCTAGCTCTGAAATGGCTTGCTTCCAGACTTCGGCCACGTTCTGCGGGGTCAGCTCAACCTGCCCTGCCCCGGCTGCTGGCTCCTGGACTGCTTCTTCCGCGGTGTTTGTTACCGCGGCCGCGCCGGATGCTTGGCTAGCGGCCGATATACCTAAGGGTTCTTCACGATTAGGCTTAGCGTCGTTGGCGGCAGTGGCCGCGGCTAGGGCTGCTGCTTCCGCGGCGAGCGAGCCGCCGTCATGTCCGGCGGGTTCGTTTTTTTTTGGCGCACCCGTGGGTGCGGGCGTATCAACTGGTGCCGTATCTTGTGCAGCGGCCGCTGGTTGCGCCGCTGGCTGCTGGGGTGAGGCCGCACTTGGCTGCCCGGCCGCTGGTAAGGCTGCCGGGGCGTTCCCTAGCGGCAGCGACGAATCGGCCACCTGCCGGATCAAGCTCGACAGCGACGACAGGTTCTCCAGGCTACATAGCCGCACCAGCGCCAACTCAACCAGCGTGCGGCTGCTGGTGCTAAGTCGCAGTCTGCTCTGGGTTTGATCGAGCATCTGGATCATTGCCAGGATGGTCGGCAGGCCCAGGTCGCGAGCAACCTGCTGCACGTTCGGTACGGCGGCCGGATCCGTTTGCAGCAGCAGGCTGGGATCGCCGCCGACGGCCAGCACCATCAGGTCGCGGCAATAACCCTGGAGCTGGTCGAGGATTTGTCCTGCGTCGGCGCCTTCGGACAAGGCGGCATCCAGTTCTGATAGGGCTGCCGCCGCGTTGCGCTGGGCAATGGCATTGGCCAAAGCATCCATGCGGCTGCTGCTGGCCGTGCCCAACATCCGGTGCACGTCGGCCACGGTAATTTGCTTGCCGCCGAACGAGAGCAGTTGTTCCAGCAGCGATTGGCTATCGCGCATCGAACCGCCTGCCCGGCGGGCCAGCAGAGCCAAGGCATCGTCGTCGGCCTCGACGCCTTCGGCCTCCACAATCTGCCGCAACCGCCCGGTAATGGAGTCGCTGCGGATGCCGGCAAAGTCGAACCGCTGGCAGCGGGAAATCACCGTCACCGGCAGCTTTTCAGGCTCGGTGGTGGCAAAGATGAACTTCACATGTTCGGGCGGCTCCTCCAAGGTTTTGAGCAGCGCGTTGAACGCCTCCTTGGTGAGCATGTGGACTTCGTCGATAATGTAGATCTTGAACCGCGAGCGGCTGGGCCGGACGCCTGCGTTCTGCCGCAACTGACGGATTTCATCGATACCGCGGTTGCTGGCGCCGTCGATTTCCAGCACGTCGACGTCGTGGCCGGCGCTGATCGCGAGGCAACTATCGCATTGGTCGCAAGGGTGCGGCGTCGGGCCGTTGACGCAGTTGAGCGCCTTGGCGAGGATCCGCGCCGTCGAAGTCTTGCCCACCCCGCGCGCACCCGTGAACAAGTAAGCATGGCCCACGCGGCCGGCGGTGATCGCCCCTTCTAGCGCCCTGGCCACGTGCTCCTGGCCCACCAGTTCGTTGAACTGCTGGGGCCGATACCGGCGAGCAACGACCACGTAATCCGAGGTATTTGCAGCAGCCATGAAAACCACCGGGCGAGCGGAATGCGGACGCTAAAACGGGCCGACGCGGTCCAAATCCGGCCGCCGGCGCAGACCATTTTCGGGAGCAACGGCCCGGGAGCAACCAGGAATCGGCAGATTTGACGGGCGGCGCGGGAATTGGTCGCGGCTGAGCCCGCGCCAAGCACCCAAAACGAAACAAGCGCCTAAAACGAAAAAGGGAGCCGTACCGCCGAGCCTCGCTTGTGGCACGCCGGTTAGACCGGGGCTACAAGCCAGACGCCGCGGGACGCCTCCCATTTGCTTGATCGCACGATGGCGACCAAGTCTGAAACCGGACCCGATTCGAAAGGCAAAACGCCGGTTTCGTTTTCGACCACGGCTGCCGGCGAGAGGCCCACCGCACCTAGCGGTTACCCCTTAAGGCTGCTTCTGTTACGACCTGACCTGGTTCGGAGGCCGCCATCGCAGGGGCCCCTCGCCAGCGACCGTGATCGCTGTTGGACTGCCACA
>Ga0182738_1002150_pt1 | contig 23723 bp, 20 predicted proteins | sample eDN5th30CBELigMG_FD_128876 | JGI IMG/M metagenome (GOLD analysis project Ga0182738, IMG submission 128876) | Enriched Miracle-Growth compost microbial communities from Emeryville, California, USA - eDNA 5th pass 30_C BE-Lig MG (version 2)... ...
GTCCGACGCCGACGGACTGCGGGCGCTGTTCACCACGTGGATCACCGCGCCCCAACCCGATCTGGACGTGTTGGTGCCCGCCGTGCTGGAAGGGGCCATCCAGTACCTCAGTTCTGAGGCCGGTGAGTTCTCTGCCGAGGCCAAGACGGTGCTCGAGCTGGGGGAGCGGTATCCCGGGGATGCCGGTGTCCTGGCTTCGCTGCTGCTCAACCGGATCAGCCTGGCACCGGGGGAGGCCATCTTCGTATCGGCCGGAAACCTGCACACCTACCTCCATGGCGTAGGTCTGGAGGTGATGGCCAACTCCGACAATGTGCTGCGTGGCGGACTGACCCCCAAGCACGTCGACGTCCCCGAGTTGCTGCGGGTGCTGGACTTCACCCCCACCACTGAGGAGGCGCTGCGGCCAGCCACCTATACCGAGGGACTCGAGGTGGTCTACCAGACGCCTGCCGAGGAATTCGCGCTGTCGCGACTCACGCTCGACGGCGTCCACCTCGGCCACGAGGTGGACGCGCCGGCGCGCCATGACGGTCCGCAGATTCTGCTGTGCACCGAGGGCTCAGTCACCGTGCACGCCAAGTCCAAGACGCTGACGCTGCACCGAGGCGAGTCGGCCTGGGTGCCCTGCGACGACGGGCCGATCCGGCTGCTCGCCCAGAAGCCAGCCGCCCTGTTCCGGGCGACGATAGGTCTCTAGGGTGTCGTCCTCGGGTAGCACCAAGGCCATCATCGCGGCCTTGGCGGCCAACGGCGGGATCGCGGTGGCGAAGTTCACCGGTTACCTGATCACCGGTAGCGCCGCCATGCTTGCCGAGGCAGTGCACTCGGTGGTCGACACCTCCAACCAGGCGCTGCTGCTGTTCGGCCAGCGCGCCGCCGCCAAGGCACCCGACGCGCTGCATCCCTTCGGGCACGGCCGCAGCCGCTACTTCTGGTCGTTCGTGGTGGCGCTGGTGCTGTTCAGCTTGGGCTCGATGTTCGCGCTGTACGAGGGCTACGAGAAGGTTCGCCATCCGGTGGAGCTGAGTTCGCCGCTGGTGGCGATCGCGATTCTGCTGGTGGCTATCGGCTTGGAGACCTACAGCTTTCGCACCGCAATTCGTGAGTCGCGCCCGCTCAAGGGCGACGGCAGCTGGTGGCGGTTCCTGCGCACCTCGCGCAATCCGGAGCTGCCGGTGGTCCTGCTCGAGGACACCGCGGCGCTGATCGGCTTGGCACTGGCACTGATCGGGGTCGGGCTGAGCGTGGTCACCGGAAACCCGGTCTGGGACGGTGTGGCAACCCTGGGCATCAGTGCGCTGCTGGGGGTGGTCGCCGTCTTCCTGATGGTGGAGATGCACAGCCTGCTGATCGGCGAGGGCGCCACCGCCGCCGAGGATCAGGCCATTCGTGCGGCGCTGGAGGGAACCGAGAACGTCACCCGCCTGATCCACATCCGCACCCAGTACCTGGGCCCGGACGAGATGCTGGTGGGGGCCAAGATCGCCGTGGTTCCGAGCCTCGACCTGGCCGGGGTCGCGGCCACCATCGATGCCGCCGAAGCCAATGTCCGCGCGGCTGTGCCCGCGGCGCTGGTCATCTATCTCGAGCCGGACCTGGACCGGACGCCTGTGCCACACTCGGTGGACCAGAAAGGTTGATCGCTTTGTCCAAACTCTCCTTTCCGCAGCTCACCGCCGCCTGCCAGGCGGGCGGCGGCAGCACCCTGACCGTGTCCACCGAGCTGGCGCCGGCCGGGGGACCGCACGCGGCGGTCAGCCCGGCTCCTCGCGCCGGGCGTTCAGCGTCGGCCGTCGAGACCCGGCTGATCGACGGGGAACCGACGGCGACGGTGCTCATCGATGACAACCAGAGCCAGGTCCAGCGCGTGGAAGCGGCGATCTTGCAGGGCATCCACGCCCAGCATCCGCTGCTGAGCCGGGTACCGCGGATGGAAGTCTCCTACGACGGCGGCCGGTTGGTGTATACCGATCTTGAGCTGCCGCAACGGATTTTCGACGGACACTTTCTCACCGGCTCCATCGATGGCAAGCCCGCGATCGCCCACCCCGCCTACCGAGTGGCCCGCGAGAGCACGCCAGACAACGCGCGCGCGCTGTTGGAATTGAGCCCCGGCAGTTTGGTGTTCGGTGCGATCGACGCCGCCCTCGGCACCGGCCAAAGCCGTTTCCGCGGAGTGCTGTCCGGCGAGATCATCGGCGTACTCGTTGACGGCGCATCGGTCGATTCCCGTGCGGTGTCCGAGACCGGAGTGTGCTGCAGGAGGATTATCCGCACCCAGGTGCTCAGCTTCGCTGCGCTGCGGCAGCTGCGGTTCGACTGCGGTCCGGCGGGCGATGAGGCGGGCCGTGTCCTGCTGGCCGCCTATGCGCTGGCCGGGTTGGCGCGTTCCAACGCCGAACTGAGCATCCGGGCCAACTGCGACCTGGTGGAAACCGGCCCCACCACGCTCAAACTCGATGCTCGCGATGGGGAATTCGTCGAGTTAGCCGCGTTGTCGATCGCCGAGGCCGACGAGCTGCTGGAGCGGGCTCTGGTGGAGGCCTACCGGGAGGCCGACATCACCTGGCGCGGCCAGGTGCTGCACGTCACCGGTAACTCCGCGGCCTACACCGCCGCCCAGAACGGTGGAGCGCCGCAGGACACACCGGTCGTGCATGCGCCTCGGCGGTTTCGGTTGCCGCACTTCATCGAGAGTCGGCTGACCACGCCGAACTGAGTTACCGAGATTCGGCCACGGAGCCCAGAAGGATGTGAGGGCACCGATCCTGGCTTTCGGGTCCAGCCCTCTCAACGCCGTGCGAATTCCGGTGCGCGTTCGGAGAATGGTCCGACCGTGATGATCAGACCGAAGACGGCTTGCACCAGGGGATTGCGCCCGAGCATTTCCGTCAATCGAGACCGGCGGCGATCCGACCGAGGATCGGAATTGCGGTTCGCGACGATCCTTGCGTGCAGCATCCCCTGCACAGTCTGGACGATCACGGTGGGCAGGGTGCGTCGCAGTTGGATCCTTGCCAAGTGACGAGTGGACAGCTTGCCAGTACGCAACGGCGGCGCCAGAATTCGCGCGGCCGCTACGGCATCGGCGATCGCCAGGTTGATGCCGATTCCGCCGGCCGGCGACATCGCATGTGCGGCATCGCCAATGAACAAGATGCCTTTGCCGTACCACCTGCGTAGCCGATTCATCTGTACGTCAAGGAGTTTGACTTCCTCGAAGGACGTGAGTTCGCCGACCCGATCAGCCATGCACGGGATCAACGTGGCGATATCGCGCTGCAACGCGTCGATTCCCCGGGCACGCAGGGCAGCATCTTGGCCTTTGGGGATCTGGAGTCCGATCTGGTAGTAGTCGCCACGGTTGGTCGTGACGCATCGACGATCGATGTGCGCCACCCCGGACAGCTCCGCGGGATCGTCGGGGTGGCGTGGCAATCGAAACCACCAGATGTCCATCGGCACATCGAAGCTGCGCGGTACCACGCTCATTGCGGAACGCAAAGTAGACGAGCGACCATCGCACGCGACGGTTAGGTCGGCACGGAGTTGCCTGAAGGCGCCGTCCGGGCCTCGGTACTGGACGCCCACGACACGGCCGTCGTGCTGTAGTGGCCTGACCACCTCGACGTTGTGCACCAGTCGAAAGGTCGGCTCTGCCGCTCCAGCGGTGGCTAGCAGGTCCAAGAATTCCCACTGCGGCACGATCGCGGTGCGTCGCTCGCTGCGCCCGCGCCCCAACCACCGGCGATTGCCGGTGCCGCCGAGGTTGTCGAGATCCTGACGGGGAAGCTGGGCGAACCGCGCTGCCAACCCCATATCGTCAAGCACCCGCTGGGTGCTCACGTGCACGGTGTCGCCGCGGAAATCGCGCAGGAAGTCGGCATGCTTCTCCAGCACGGTCACATCTATGCCCGCGCGCGACAGCAGCACTCCCAACATCACGCCGGCCGGACCGCCGCCGGCAATGACACAAGTCGTCGACTCCGGAATGGTCATTCTCTCCCTTTCACCGGCAGGTGGCTCGCTTGGTTTTTCTCGTGGTTGTCGTGTCCCAGCCCAGTCGGTGCGCGTCGCACGTCGAGGTCGCCGGCCTGTGGGGTTCGGGGAATCAGGGGGACCGTGTCGGTGCTGCCCAGCGTGAGCAGGCCGCTCGCTTCACATCCAGAAGCCCGGCCCGCCGCACTGAAGCCGAGAATCCCGGCGGCACGATCGACAGAGGCCGTGGGCTTGATCGCCACATCGGCGGGAACAGTCTCGGTGTCGGCGAAGGCGTATTCGTGACCGTGGGCCCGCGGGGCGGCCTGGCGTCGGCGACGCCGTTGTTTCGATCCCGAACTGGACGTCGCGGTCGCGGAATCGGCCAGCCGGTTGCGTTCTGATTCCTGCGTGCCGTCTCGCGAGGGCTCGCGTGCACGGACCGGTGGTCGAGTGGTGCCGGTGCTCCCTACCAGGTAAGGAAACGGTCCCGGCCCGCCCGCGGCTGGTGCCGGTGGCGGGGCGCCCGGCGCCGTGGTGGCCGTAGTTCCCGCGGCTGACGCCCCGGCGGGGGCAGGGCCGCTGGGAGAGGGGCCCGACGCCGGCGTTGAGGTCGCGATCGGGCTGTCCGCGGTTGCCGGCAGCGGCGGTAAGTCGATGGGCTCGGCAGCAATGGACTCTGCGCCAATCGGTATGGCCGCCAGCGCGGCCAACCCCGCGAAGGCACCTAGCGGCACCGTCGCCACGAGGGCCGCCACGCTACTGATCAACGCTGGCCCCAACAGGGGCAAAGAGTCCATCAGCACGAACAGGACCACGTGAAATTGGACCAGCGCGACGGCGAACAATGCGACCGGGATTACCAGCTCGCTTGGCGCGGCGGACAAGAATCCTTGCGCCACCGCGATCACGTTCGCGAGGCTGCGCAGATGGCCTTCCGACAGCAACGAGGCGAGTGGTGATTCTCGGATCCACGTGATAATCGAGTTCACCAGCTGCTTTACCTCGTCTTCGTAGCCCGGCGCTGCGCGGCCCGTACCGACGAGGTGCGGTGCTGGCAGAGCTGGTGGTGTCGACGCCAATGCCGCCGCCGCGACCGCCTCGTAGGTAGTCATGGTGGTAGCGGCTTGGATCCACATGCGCGCGTAGTCGGCCTCGTTGACCGCGATGGGGACGGCGTTGATGCCGAAGAAGTTAGTCGCCACCAGTGCCGCGTGCGTGGCGTGATTGGTGGCCAGTTCTGCGGGTGTGGGCATGGCGGCTTCCGCTGTGGTGTAGGCGCCAGCCGCGACTTCGTGGGCAGCGGCCATCGCCGCGAAACCAGCTCCGGCTTGCTGCAACGACGACGCGTAGGCGGCGTGCACGGTCAGGTAGGCGTCGGCGGCCGGGCCCTGCCACACGGCGGTTCGCAGTGTTCCGAGGAGCCGGACTAGCTCGTCAGCCGCGGTGCCGTATTCAACGGAGAGTGATTTCCATGCCCGCGCCGACGCCAGCAGCGGACCTGAGCCGGGCCCGCTGAACAGCGCCTGCGCATGGACCTCGGGTGGCAATGCCATCCATATCGGTGTGGTCACCAGGCGTCACTTCCGGCCATATGCAGCGCTCCTTGGATCACCGGATCGGTCGGTGGCTTCGATGCGAAAGGAAGGGGGCCCAGTCCAATCGGGACCGCAGTTGGCGAAGCTGGCTGCCGCTTGTCGGCGGGGTCTTTCGCCTCGGTCCGGTCCGTAGCGGACCGACCACGGTTGAGCTCGCCGGCGGCGCGCTCAACCGTGGCCCGAATCAGAAGAGGCTGAACCAGTCCGTGGTGTCCGCCACGCCGGCCAAGTCGTCAATGTCGACCGCCGGCGTCAGGTTGAGATTGAGGAACGGTGTCAGTATCAGCATCGCGGTCGGGTCGTCATCGTGCTCCAAGATCACAACTTTGAACCAGTCCCAATGGTTGACAACGGTGATCAGCAAGGCGTTCTCGAGCGCTGACTCGGCGTCCACACTCTCAATGTCGACCGTAGGAGGCGCCACGCCGCCGAGGGTCAGATGTGTTCCGGTCACACCCAGCATCGACGTGTAGTTGCCCTCGGCGAATCTGTCACCTAGTGCCGCGGCGGACGCTGGTCGATCCCAGAGGCTGTCGGCGTCAACGATTGTCAGGCCGTCGGTACCGCCGGTGGCATAGAGCCAGTCGAACAGTCCGGGCGGCCGATCGCCGTGCACGAAGTCTTGAATCGCTCGCAGGTCCATGTCCTCGACGTACCGCATGTTGGGGTACATGGCCGCCAATTCGGCCGAGATGGGGTCGGGGTCGCCGGGCACGTTGGTGATTCGCGGCTCGAACCTGACTATGCCGTCAACGTCGCGGACCGTGAGCTCAGTCGTCGTCGAACCGGTTTCTGCGGCCGCGGTGGCGGCGAAAGCGACAGCCACAGAGGCGATTTGCACCGCTCCTGCCACGGCCTTGACAACGGTCTTGGTGGTCAATTGGTTTCCTCGCATTCGTGTCATTCGGTGTCTACGACGGCGGCGGCAGAGCTGCCGGAGGTATTCGACAGCTAGCCGTCGCGTGGTGAACGGCGTTGTGCGGCAGAGGTGTTAGGTGGCAACGCCCTCCTTCGGTCGTCTCGAATGTCTCGCCGCCAGATTAATGATAATGAAAATCATTGTCAATAAGGGCTGAGTGTCGGATGAGGACTGGCCTCGGTAGGGGCTCCCGAAGCGACGCGCCACGGCCCGTCGGCCGGGTAGGTCGCCGCTCGGAAGATGCAGGGAAACAACGCTGAAGGTTCACGCCGACGTGGTCGGCTAGAGCCGTCACATCGTTAAGGGGCAGCTGCGATTCACTATCGGCCGGCCGCCAATCCGTCGGCGCGACAGGCGGGTGCGGCGCCCGCGGCGCCGTCGGCGATCAGCCAGGCGGCTCGATGGCGGCGAAGTTCACCGTCGCGGTGGCGGCGAGCTGATCGTCGTTGCCTCGATAAATGTCGACCTGGGCCACCACCGAACGCCGGCCGGTGCGCAGGATGGATGCGACGGCCCGAGCGGGCCCGATCGTGATCGGCCGCAGGTAGCGGATGAACAGATCCGTCGTGGCGATGCCATTGCCGAACTGTGTGCTGCGTGCGGCGAGCTGGCCGGCCGCCACGTCGGCCATCGTGGCGATCAATCCGCCCTGGAGTCCGCCGGAGGTGTTGACCACCCGCTCGTCGACCGGCATCTGAAGGGTCAGGGTGCCGTCGGCCGACGGCATCTCCTGCAGACCGAGTTGGGCGAACAACTCCCGGATCGATCGCGGCGCGGTCATGGTGTCGGCTCGACCGCTTCGTCCCAGGCCTGAAGCAAGGTGTGCAGAATCTCTTCGGCGCGGCCCAATCCGGCGAGATGACTCTCTCCGGGGATCGGGTAGAGCCGGGCGTCGGGAAGCAGTGCCACCGCATGTTTGCCGTGGGAGAAGGGGACGATGTGGTCGGCGTCGCCGTGCCACCAGTGCACCGGCACCTTCACGTCGGCGAGGCGGAAGCCCCAGGGCCGGGCGAACAGGATGGCATCGGCGATCGGCGCGGCGAGCTGCTTGCGGGAACCGTTGAGCAGGTCGTCGAGGAACATCGCTTTGAACTCCGGGCGAGACAGCATCTCGCGGTCGCCCTCGGGGGAGAGCCGTGCGTAGAGCTCCAGCGCCGGCGAGGCCACCGGACGGACCATCCGAATCAGGCCGGCGGCCAGCACGCTGATCGGTCGTCCGGCGCGGTCGAGCACCGGCTCGGCGAGCCGGGCCAGCCGCATCAGGTTGCTGTCGATGGCCTCGGGGCCCACCGCCGGGGCGACACCGCCCAGCACACCGGCAGCCACTACTCGTTGGGGCATGGCCGCCGCGCACGCCAGCGTGTAGGGGCCGCCACCGGACAGTCCGACGACCGCCATCTTGTCGATCCCGAGTGTGTCGGCAACGGTGCGCAGGTCGTCGGCGAACTGAGACACCGTCTCGTACTGGAAAGGGGTCGAAGAACCGATGCCGGGCCGGTCCACCCCGATCAGGCGGATGTTGGCTTCGGTGGCATACAGCCGTGCCTCGACAGGAATCTGTCGGCGGGCGCCGGGTGTGCCATGCAACCAGAACATCGCCCGGCCCTGTGGGGCACCGAATTCGGCGAAGCCGAGCTGACGGTCCTCGCCGACGGCGATGTTCCCCTCCATCTGGGGGCGGGCGATGTCATAAGCCATGCTCGGAGTCTGGCACGTGCCCAGCAGCCGGGTCACCCCAGGTCGCGGGCTCGGTGATCGGCATCGACATTTGGGTGGGCTGCGAGCGGCCGCGCAACGTCGCCGAGCCGTAGTGCAGCCAGCGCGCCCGCTCGTCGTGGTCGGCGCGTTCCAGCGCGGTCGCCGAACACAACACCCGGGCCGTGACGGACTTGGCGCGGTCGGCCAGTCGCGCGGCCTCGTTGACGGCGTCGCCGACCACCGTGTACTCGTAGCGGTTTTCGCTGCCGATGTTGCCGGCGAACACCGGCCCTGCCGAGACCCCGATCCCGAAGTCCACCAACGGCAGCCGGCGAAGCCGGGCGATCAGGCTGCGAGCAGTGGCCAGCGCCTCCGCGGCCGCGTGAACGGACGGGACCGGAGCGCCGAACACCGCCAGTGCCGCATCGCCTTGAAACTTGTTGATCGAACCGCGCTGTGCGTCGACCGCGTCGACCACGATGCGGAAGAAGTCGTTGAGCACGCCGGCGACCTCGTCGGGCGGATGGGTGGCCGCCAGTTCGGTGGAGCCCACCAGGTCGATGAACAGAATCGCCGCCTCCTGGACCGAGCCGGAGAGCGCGAGATCCTGCTCGACGGCCAGTCGGGCGACATCGGAGCCGACGTGCCGACCGAACAGGTCCTGGAGCCGGTCGCGTTCGGCCAGACCGGCCACCATGCGATTGAATCCGGTTTGCAGCCGCCCGATCTCGGATTGTTCGTAGACGCCGACCGACGTGGTCATCTCGCCACGCTCGACCCGGGCCATCGCGTTGACGACTTCGCCGACCGGGTCGGAGATCGATCGGGACACCAGGATCATGGCGCGCACCCCGAGCAGCACCGCCACCACACACAGCACCAGCACCGGTATCTCCACCGACGAGTCCGGGTCGATGATCCAGCCCATCTGCCGGCAGACGATGAGCGCGATGATGGCCGCCGAAGGCATCGCACAGGTGATGAACCACATGGTCACCAGGCGGGCCAGTACGCCGGGGGCGGTCGCGCGGACGTCGGACCCCTGCCAGGCCGCGGCCACGATCGGCCGGAAGGTGCGTTGGGTGAACAGCATGCTGGTGCTCAGCGACGCGGTGCCCCCGAACACGATGATCGTGCCGAGCAGCACGATCAGTCCCATGTTGTGGGAGTGGATTGCGGCCATGCCGATCGCCCCGCCGATCAGCCAGGTGCCGAGCACGATCACCGACTGTCGGCGCAGGATGTTGATGGCCGCGCGGCGTTGCCCGCGGTCGGGCGGCGCTCCGGCGGTGTACCAGCGCACGGACGGCGCGATGCTGACGCTGCCTGCCACGACAACCGACAGCGTGCCCAGTGTTACCAATACCGCCACCAGCACCAGGTTCGGCACCGACAGCAGGGTGGAGTCGGTGAGTGGGGTTTCGCCGTTGAGCGACACCACCACCGCGATCGCCTCGGCGCTGGTCAGCAGGTGGGCGAAGGCCAGCCCGGTCGCGTAGTCGCGGACCCGGATGGCGGTACGCGGCCGCGCGCCTGCGCCCGAACCTGCAGTCGTCATCGCGGTCGTGCCCATCCCTGAGTGCGTTGTGCACTCAAGTTATACGGATTCCCGGGGACGCGGCGGGCTAACTCCTTTGTACAAATCGACACTAAATGTCTAGACGACGGACGTATCGAGATGTAATGTCCAACGGCGACGGTGGTTGAACTCACAAGGAGGGCGTGGATGAGCACCCAGACCGCGCAGGTGTGGCGGGACAAGAAGCGATACCTCTGGTTGATGGGCCTGATCGCCCCGACGGTGATGTTCACCATGCTGCCGTTCGTCTGGGCGATGAACCGGTTCGGGTGGCATCTGGCCGCGCAGCTGCCCTTCTGGATTGGGCCGATCCTGGTCTACGTGCTGCTGCCGGCGCTGGATCTACGGTTCGGAGCGGACGGGCAGAACCCGCCCGACGAGGTGATGGCGCAGCTGGAGAACGACCGCTATTACCGCTACTGCACCTACGCCTACATCCCGTGCCAGTACGCCAGCCTCGTCCTGGGCGCCTACCTGTTCACCGCCACCGATCTGAGCTGGCTGGGAGTCGAGGGGTCTCTCAACTGGTTCGCCAAGATCGGGCTGGCGCTGTCGGTGGGCACCCTGGGCGGAGTCGGCATCAACACCGCGCATGAGCTGGGGCACAAGAAAGATCAGCTCGAACGCTGGCTGTCCAAGATCACCTTGGCGCAGGTCTGCTACGGGCACTTCTATATCGAGCACAACCGCGGTCACCACGTACGTGTCGCGACCCCGGAAGACCCGGCGTCGGGCCGGTTCGGCGAGACCTTCTGGGAGTTCCTGCCCCGCAGCGTCTTCGGCGGTCTGCGTTCGGCCTGGCAGCTGGAGGCCGCGCGGTTGCACCGGTTGGGCCTGAGCCCTTGGAGCCCGAAAGCGGTCTTGTCCAATGATGTGCTCAACGCCTGGTTGATGTCGGTGGTGCTCTGGGGAGTGCTGATCGCCGTGTTCGGCCCGGCGCTCATCCCGTTCGTCGTCATTCAAGCCGTTTACGGGTTCTCCCTGCTGGAGTCGGTGAACTACATCGAGCACTACGGTCTGCTGCGTCAGACCCGTGCCAATGGCCGCTACGAGCGCTGCACCGCCGAACACAGTTGGAACTCCGACCATCTGGTGACCAATCTGTTCCTCTACCACCTGCAGCGGCACAGTGACCACCACGCCAACCCCACCCGCCGCTACCAGACGCTGCGCAGCATGGCCGAGGCTCCGAACCTGCCCAGCGGATACGCGTCGCTGATCGGGCTCACCTACTTTCCGCCGCTGTGGCGCAGGCTGATGGACCACCGGGTGCTGGCGCACTACGACGGCGACATCACCCGGGTCAACATCTCGCCGCGCCGGCGCGCGAAGATCCTGGCCCGGTACCGCGTGACCGAAGCGGCGGTGGCGTGATGGCGGCCTACCGCTGCTCCGGCTGCGAGTACGTCTACGACGAGTCCACCGGCGCGCCCCGCGAGGGGTTCCCGGCCGGTACCGCATGGCAACAGATCCCCGACGACTGGTGCTGCCCGGACTGCGCGGTACGTGAAAAACAAGATTTCGAGACGGTGGAAGTCGTCGGCCGTGACAGCAGCTAATCTCGCGGTGGTGAAACGCATCCCTTACGCCGAGGCCTCCCGGGCGCTGCTGCGCGACTCGGTGCTCGACGCGATGCGGGAACTGTTGACCCGGCGAGACTGGTCATCGATCACGCTGGCCGCGGTGGCCGAGGCGGCAGGGGTCAGCAGGCAGACCATCTACAACGAGTTCGGCTCGCGCCAGGGATTGGCGCAGGGCTATGCCATCAGGCTGGCCGACCGTCTCGTCGACGCCGTGGACAGGGCCATGTCCAACAACGTCGGCGACATCCACGCCGCGTTCTTGGAAGGGTTCCGGTCGTTCTTCTCCGATTCGGCCGCCGACCCGCTGGTGATCTCGCTGCTGACCGGGGCCGCCAAGCCGGACCTGCTGCAGATCATCACCACCGACAGCGGCCCAATCATCACCCGCAGCTCAGCGCGGCTGACGTCGTCGTTCATGCACAGCTGGGTCAAGGTCAGTGAGGATGACGCCGGAATCCTGGCCCGGGCCGTCGTGCGGCTAGCCATGAGCTATGTCTCCATGCCGCCCGAAGCCGACCACGACGTCGCTGCCGACTTGGCGCGACTGTTCACCCCGGCGGCACAGACCTACGGCGTCGTCGACACCGAATGACCCGGCCGAGCAGACTTTGTCCTGCGCCGGTAGCTTGTAGCGGAGCCAATTCACCGAACCTAACGGGGGCGTACTGATGAGTTTGACCGCGGACAGCCGCAACGGCATCGACTACAAGGTCGCTGACCTGTCGCTGCCCGACTTCGGCCGCAAGGAGATCCGGCTGGCCGAGCACGAGATGCCGGGCCTGATGGCGTTGCGTCACGAGTACCACGGGGTCAACCCACTCAAGGGCGCCCGCATCACCGGTTCGCTGCACATGACCATCCAGACCGCGGTGCTGATCGAGACCCTGGTCGATCTCGGTGCCGAGGTCCGTTGGGCGTCGTGCAACATCTTCTCCACCCAGGACCACGCCGCCGCGGCGGTCGTCGTCGGGCCGCACGGCACTGTCGAGGAGCCCAAGGGCACCCCGGTCTTCGCCTGGAAGGGCGAGTCGCTGGAGGAGTACTGGTGGTGCGCTGAGCAGGCCCTGACCTGGGACGGCGAGCCGGCCAACATGATCCTCGACGACGGCGGCGACGCCACCATGATGGTGCTGCGCGGCGCTCAGTACGAGAAGGCCGGCGTGGTTCCGCCCGCCGAGGAGGGCGACTCGGCCGAGTGGAAGGTCTTCCTGGGCACGCTGCGCGACCGCTTCGAGACCGACAAGACCAAATGGACCAAGATCGCCGAGTCGGTCAAGGGTGTCACCGAGGAGACCACCACCGGCGTGCTGCGGCTGTACCAGCTGGCCGCCGCGGGCGAGCTGGTGTTCCCGGCGATCAACGTCAACGACTCGGTGACCAAGTCCAAGTTCGACAACAAGTACGGCTGCCGGCACTCCCTGATCGACGGCATCAACCGTGGCACCGACGCGCTGATCGGCGGCAAGAAGGCGCTGGTCTGTGGCTACGGCGACGTCGGCAAGGGCAGCGCGGAGTCCCTCAAGGGGCAGGGCGCACGGGTGACCGTCACCGAGATCGACCCGATCAACGCGCTGCAGGCACTGATGGAGGGCTACGACGTCCAGACTGTCGAGCAGGCCATCGGTGAGGCCGACATCGTGATCACCACGACCGGCAACAAGGACATCATCACCCTCGAGCACATGAAGGCGATGAAGAACCAGGCCATCCTGGGCAACATCGGCCACTTCGACAACGAGATCGACATGGCCGCCCTGGAGACCTCCGGTGCCGTGCGCGACAACGTCAAGCCGCAGGTCGACGTGTGGACCTTCCCCGACACCGGCCGCTCGATCATCGTGTTGTCCGAGGGCCGGCTGCTCAACTTGGGCAACGCCACCGGCCACCCGTCGTTCGTGATGAGCAACAGCTTCTCCAACCAGGTCATCGCTCAGATCGAGCTGTGGACCAAGGGCGACGAGTACGACAACGAGGTCTACCGGCTGCCCAAGCACCTGGACGAGAAGGTGGCGCGCATCCACGTCGAGGCCCTGGGTGGCACGTTGACCAAGCTGACCAAGGACCAGGCCGAGTACATCGGTGTCGACGTCGAAGGCCCGTACAAGCCGGACCACTACCGGTACTGATCCCATGCCGACTGTGCGGTTTCGTACGCAGCACACCGTAGGTGGCGTACGAAACCGCACACTCGCGCCATGCTGATCGCGATCGAAGGCGTTGACGGCGCCGGCAAGAACACCTTGGCCCAAGGGTTGCGCACGGCCTTCGAGGGGGTCGGCCAGTCGGTGGCCATGTTGGCGTTCCCGCGTTACGGCGTCTCGGTGACCGCCGATGTGGCCGCCGAGGCGCTGCACGGACAGCACGGCGATCTGGCCGACTCGGTGTATGCGATGGCGATGTTGTTCGCGCTGGACCGCGCCGGCGCCAAGGCCGAGATCGACGCGCTGTGCCGCGGAAACGACGTGGTGATCCTGGACCGGTACGTCGCCTCCAGCGCCGCCTACAGCGCCGCCCGGCTGCACCAGGACGCTGTCGGGGAGATGGTGGGCTGGGTGCGCCGGCTGGAATTCGAGCGGCTCGCGCTGCCCGTCCCGGACTGGCAGGTGCTGCTTGACGTGCCCACCGAACTCGCCGCGCAACGGGCCCGGCACCGCGAGGAGCATGACGTCACACGCTCCCGCGACAGCTACGAGCGCGACGACGGTCTGCAGCGCCGCACCGGCGAGGTGTATCGAGGGTTGGCCCACGCCGGGTTTGCTGGACGCTGGCAGGTAGTCGGCCCGACGGTCGACGCGGCCGCGCTGGCGGCCGATCTGACTGCAGAAATGCGCGGGTAACTCTGCGAAACGCGCGTGTGATAGCCACGTTTTATCTCGATCTGGTGACACCATGTACGCCATGAGGCAAAGGATTCTTGTCGTCGACGACGACGCGTCGCTGGCCGAGATGCTCACCATCGTGTTGCGCGGGGAGGGTTTCGACACCGCGGTCGTCGGTGACGGCACCCAGGCGCTCACCGCGGTGCACGAGCTGCGGCCCGATCTGGTGCTGCTGGACCTGATGTTGCCCGGCATGAACGGTATCGACGTCTGTCGGGTGCTGCGTAAGGACTCCGGTGTCCCGATCGTGATGCTCACCGCCAAGACGGACACCGTCGACGTGGTGCTCGGGCTGGAATCGGGCGCCGACGACTACATCATGAAGCCGTTCAAGCCCAAGGAGCTGGTGGCCCGGGTGCGGGCCCGGCTGCGCCGCAACGACGACGAGCCGGCCGAGATGCTCTCGATCGCCGACATCGACATCGACGTGCCGGCGCACAAGGTCAGCCGGGCCGGTGAGCAGATCTCGCTGACTCCGCTCGAGTTCGATCTGCTGGTGGCGCTGGCACGCAAACCGCGGCAGGTGTTTACTCGTGAGGTGCTTCTCGAACAGGTCTGGGGATATCGCCATCCGGCGGACACCCGACTGGTGAACGTGCACGTCCAGCGCCTGCGGGCCAAGGTGGAGCAAGACCCGGAGAACCCGACTGTAGTGCTGACCGTCCGAGGAGTGGGTTACAAGGCCGGACCTCCGTGATCCCCACCGGGGAGCAGCTGCGGTGATCTTCAGCTCCAAACGGCGCCCCCGGCGGTCGGGTCCACTGCTGCTCGGTGTGAACACACTGCGCCGCGCGGTGCAGGTCGCCTGGCGTCGTTCGCTGCAATTGCGGGTTGTGGTGCTGACGCTGGGCATGTCGGCTGTGGTGATCCTGGGTCTCGGTTTCGTGTTGACCAGCCAGATCACCGACCGGGTGCTCGACGTCAAGGTCCGAGCCGCCACCGAGCAGATCGTGCGGGCGCGGGTCACTGCCGGTGGCATCGTCGGCGGTGAGGAGGCCCGTTCGCTGACGTCGAGTCTGCAGCTGGCTCGCAACACGCTGATGTCCAAGACCGACCCGGCTGTCGGCAGTGGCACGGCAGGCGCGTTCGACGCGGTGCTGGTGGTGCCCGGCGAAGGGCCGCGCGCGGCGACCACCGCCGGGCCGGTAGATCAGGTTCCGGCCGCGCTGCGGGAATTCGTCAAGGCCGGTCAGGTCAGCTACCAGTACGCGACCGTGCACGTCGAAGGCTTTTCGGGTCCTGCGCTGGTGATCGGGACACCGACGACGTCGCGGATCACCAACCTTGAGCTGTACCTGATCTATCCGCTGGGCACCGAACGCAACACGATCAGCATGGTGCGCGGGACGATCGCCACCGGCGGCCTGGTGCTGCTGGTGCTGCTGGCCGGTATCGCTTTGCTGGTGTCGCGGCAGGTGGTGCTGCCGGTGCGGTCGGCTTCGCGGATCGCCGAGCGGTTCGCCGAGGGCCATCTGTCCGAACGGATGCCGGTGCGCGGCGAAGACGACATGGCCCGGCTGGCGGTGTCGTTCAACGACATGGCCGAGAGCCTCTCGCGTGAGATCACCCAGCTTGAGGAGTTCGGCAACCTGCAGCGCCGGTTCACCTCCGACGTCAGCCACGAGCTGCGCACCCCGCTGACCACCGTGCGGATGGCTGCCGACCTGATTCACGACCACAGTGCAGACCTCGAGCCCTCGCTGCGGCGCTCGACGGAACTGCTGGTCAGCGAGCTGGACCGGTTCGAGTCTTTGCTCAACGACCTGCTGGAGATCTCGCGGCACGACGCTGGCGTGGCCGAATTGTCCGTGGAGTCGGTGGACCTGCGCTCGACGGTCAACAGCGCCCTGGAGAACGTGGGGCACTTGGCGGCCGACGCCGACGTCCAGCTCAAGGTGGACATGCCCGGCGATCAGGTGATCGCCGAGGTCGATCCACGCCGGGTGGAACGCATCCTGCGCAACCTGATCGCCAACGCACTCGACCACGCCGAGCACAAGCCGGTGGTGATTCGGATGGCCGCCGACGAGGACACGGTGGCCGTCACGGTGCGCGATCACGGCGTGGGTTTGCGACCGGGCGAGGAGAAGCTGGTGTTCAGTCGGTTCTGGCGCGCCGACCCGTCTCGGGTGCGGCGCTCGGGCGGGACCGGGCTGGGTCTGGCGATCAGCGTGGAGGACGCCCGGCTGCACCAGGGCCGGCTGGAGGCCTGGGGCGAGCCGGGCAAGGGGGCCTGCTTCCGGCTCACCCTGCCGCTGGTGCGCGGACACAAGGTCACCACCAGCCCGCTGCCGATGAAGCCGGTGAGCGCCGCCGAGCGTCGGGAGCGTCGCCAGCGGGCCCGCGAGCACGCCGAGCGGGTCGGATGATGCGCCGCAACAGGATCGCGACCCGGATGCTGGCGGTGGCAGCGCTGGTCGGCGCGCTGGCGGGGTGCGCCGGGGTGCCCAGCACGTCGGCGCCGCAGGCGATCGGCACGGTGGAGGCGCCGCCGCCGTCGGTACTGCCCAAACCCACCCCCGGCATGGATCCCGATGTGCTGCTGCGGGAATTCCTGAAGGCGACCGCGGATCCGGCCAACCGGCACCGCGCGGCGCGGCAGTTCCTCACCCAGGAGGCCTCCGACTCCTGGGACGACGCCGGTAGCGCGTTGCTGATCGACAATGTGGTGTTCGTCGAGACGCGCAGTGCCGGCCGGGTCGCGGTGACGATGCGCGCCGACATGCTGGGGTCGCTGTCGGACATGGGGGTGTTCGAGACCGCCGAGGGCGCCCTGCCCGCCCCGGAGCCGATTGAACTGCTCAAGACCTCCGACGGTTGGCGCATCGACCGGCTGCCCAACGGGGTGTTCCTGGACTGGCAGCAGTTCCAGGCGACCTACAAGCGCAACACGCTCTACTTCGTCGACCCGACCGGCAAGACGGTGGTCCCCGATCCCCGCTACGTCGCGGTGTCTGATCCCGACCAGTTGGCGACCGAGCTGGTGTCCAAGCTGATCGCCGGCCCCCGCCCCGAGATGGCCGGGGTGCGCAACCTGCTGTCGCCGCCAGTGCGACTGCGCGGACCGGTCACTCGCGCCGACGGGGGCAAGAGCGGCGTCGGCCGCGGCTACGGTGGCGCGAAGATCGATCTGGACAGTTTGTCGGCCACCGACCCGAACACCAGAAAATTGCTTGCCGCGCAACTCATCTGGACGCTGGCCCGAGCTGATATCAAGGGTCCCTACGTGATTGACGCCGACGGTGCGGCGCTCGACGACAGGTTCCCCGACGGGTGGACCACCTCGGATGTGGCCACCACCGATCCGGGCGCCTCCGATGGGGCCGGTGCGGGGATACACGCGTTGGTGGGTGGTTCGCTGCTGGTGCTGGACGGTCAGCAGGCCAACCGGGTGCCGGGCGCGTTCGGCCGCGAGCCCGATCAGGAGTCGTGCGCGCTGTCGCGCAATGGCCGCCAAGTGGCCTCGGTGGTGGTGCACCCCGGTGACCCGGAGGCCACCCTGTGGATCGGTGACCTCGGCGGAGAGGCGGTGCAGGCGGCTGAGGGGCACACCCTGTCGCGGCCCAGCTGGTCGCTGGACGAAGCCGTGTGGGTGGTGGTCGACGGCAACAACGTGCTGCGGGCCATCCAGGAAGTCGCAACGGGCCGTCCGGCCCGGATCCCGGTGGACTCCGGGGCGGTCTCCGCGCGGTTCCCCGGGCCGATCAGCGAACTGCAACTGTCCCGCGACGGCACCCGGGCGGCCATGGTGATCGGCGGTCAGGTGATCCTGGCCGGTGTCGAGCAGATGCCGGGCGGCCAGTTCGTGCTGCACTACCCGCGCCGGCTGGGCTTTGGGCTCGGTTCTTCGGCGGTGTCGCTGAGCTGGCGCACCGGCGACGACATCGTGGTGAGCCGATCCGACCCGAAGCATCCGGTGTCCTACGTCAACATCGACGGGGTCAACTCCGATGCGCCCAACGGCAACCTGCAGTTGCCGGTGTCGACGATCGTCGCCGACCCGTCCACGGTCTATGTGGCCGATCCGCGGGGCGTGCTCGCATTGTCGTCCGCGGCGGCCGAGGACGAGCAGAGCTGGTCGCCGCTGGGTCCGTTCATGGTGAGCGGCGCGCTGCCGGTACTGCCGGGCTGAGCGGGGAGCACCGCAGCTCAGCCGGCGCCGACCAGGGTTTGGCGAGAGCGCCGGTTCTTGCTGGTCTTGTGCCGCTTGGCGCTGACCACCAGGCGAGCCACCGCGGCTTCAATGCTGCGGGCGAACTCGTCGATGTCGGGCATGGTGTCGTAATCGGCCAGGATGCCGAAGAACAGATTCTCGGTGTAGCTGAGCATCGCGACGCCGGTGCGCAGCTGCAGCGCGATCGGTGGCACCGGCAAGATCTCCGAAACCCGCCGGCCCAAGATGTGCAGCGGCTGCGACGGCCCGGGGACATTGGTGGCCACGGTGGTGACGCTGTGCTGCGGCAGGCGGGTCAACAGCCGAACCGCCCACGCGGTCAACGGAAACGGCAGATGGTTGGTCGCGGTGACCAGTGCGCTGCCCGCCTGACGTTGCCCAGTGCCCTTGGTTCGACTGAGCCGCGCGTGCACCAGTTGCAGCCGCCGGACCGGGTTGTCTTCCTCGACCGGCAGGAGTGGCAGCATCAGCGAGACCCGGTTGTCGGGGTGGCCGGAGGCATCGCGGGCGCGAGTGGACACCGGTACCAGCGTGCGCAGCGTCTCCGCGACCGGGCATTCGCCGCGCCGGTCCAGCATGCCGCGGTAGGCCTCGGTCAGGGCGGCCAGCGCGACGTCATTGACGGTCACGTCGAACGCCCGGCAGATCCGGTTGACGTCATCGAGGGATACCGCGGCCGAACTGTAGCGGCGCAACGCGCTCATCGGTCCGTTCAACGAGGTGCTGCTGCTCGGTCGTAGCAACCCCGCCGACAGTTCGACGGTGCCGCGGACCGCGCGCACCGCGGCGGCGCCGATCGCGGTCGAGACATGCCAGAGTTCGGAAGCCCAGCTCACCGGATTGAGGCTCACCGCATGAAGCCCGAATTGAGCAGCAGCCGAGTCGGTTTCGTCGTCGCAGCGAAGGTGGCCGGCGAAACTCGACACCCCGTCGCCCGCGCTGGATTCGTCGCACAGGCCGGTGAACAGGTGCGACGTTGCGATCCCGTCGCCGACGCAGTGATGAACCTGGATCAGCATCGCCCACCGGTCTTCGGTCAGTCCTTCGATGACCCAGATATGCCACAGCGGCCGGTCCCGGTCCAGTCGCCGGGCCATCTGGTCGGCGACGACGCGGAACAGTTCGGCGTCGTCGCCGGGATGGGGCAGAGCGATTCTTCCGACGTGGTGTGCCATGTCGAAGCCGGGGTCGTCCACCCACTGCGGCGGCGCCAGGTCGAGCGGGTGCGCCTGCAGTTTCTGGGCGAACCGCCGGCAGCCGCTGATCCGGGCACCCAGGGTGGAGACCAGCGAGGCGTAGTCCGGCACCGGACCTTCCAGGACGACCAGGGCGCCCATGGCCAAGCTGGCGTGACGGTCGGAGTCTTCGGCCTGCAGGAACCCCGCGTCCAGGGTCGTCAATTGCTCCACGATGCGTCCTCCTGCCCGCGCCCCGCTCTTATGGTCCGCCCGCATCGCGGATGTAGGCAGGGCCAGAAGTCCCGAGTCCACGGCGCAGGTCCGGGTCTTCGTGCCCTGGTCGGACCGCTAGGACGCGGAGGATCGTGAATAGCGCAAGGTCCTGTTGGGCTCAGCGGGAATCGGGCTCGGGGCCGCCAGAGAAGAAAGGGGCCGGACCGTGGATGAACAGCCTGCGGGCCGCCCGGACGCCGCAGCGGTTCGGGAGACCATTCGAACGGCGCTAATGCTGGCAGCCCGAGCGCCGTCGGTGCACAACTCCCAACCATGGCGCTGGCGGGTGGACCCGGCGCCGTCGGCGCCCCGGCTGGACCTGTACGTCGAGCCAGATCTGCAGCTGCGCAGCGTCGACCCCGACGGCCGGGGGATGATCTTGAGCTGCGGCGCGGCATTGCACCACTGCGTGGTGGCGTTCGCCGCGCTGGGGCAGCAGATCAAGGTCCATCGGTTGCCCGACCCGGCACAACCTGACCTGCTGGCCTCGATCGAGCTGGGCCCGCGTGGCCCGCAACCCGATCTCTGCCAGGTCGATGTCGCGCTGGCGGCGGCGATCCCGCGGCGGCGCACCGACCGCCGTAACTTCAGCGGCTGGCCGGTGGCGGGCGCCGACATCGCATTGATGGGCGCGCGCGCCGCCCGGGCGGGCGTGATGCTGCGCCAGGTCGACGCCCTGGACCGGCTGAACGCGGTGGTGGCCCGCGCGGTGTTCGAGCACCGCACCGACTACGAGTACCTCGCCGAGTTGGCGACCTGGAGCGGACGCTACGGGTCGGTGGCCGGCGTTCCGGCGCACAATGTTCCGGCGCCGGATGCCGGCGCCCCGATTCCGGGCCGGTTCTTCGCCGGGCCGGCACTGGCCCAGCCGCCGGGTGCCCTCCCGGCCGAAGACCGCGCGGTGATGCTGGCGCTGGGCACCGAGACCGATGACCGGCTGGCGCAGCTGCGATCCGGTGAGGCCACCAGCGTGGTGCTGCTGACCGCGACCGCGTTGGGGCTGGCCAGCTGCCCGGTCACCGAACCGCTGGAGATCGCCGAAACCCGCGCCGCGGTGCGCCGCGACGTCTTCGGAACCAGCGGTTATCCGCAGATGCTGCTGCGGGTGGGCTGGGCGCCGATCAATGCCGATCCGCTGCCGGCAACCCCGCGACGCTTCCTCAACGACACCGTCCAGTGGCTTGCCGTCGACATCCGCGAGGCCCAAGCGCGCGACGCTGAAGGGCTGGCGCTCTACGCCTGAGGCGCATCGGCGATTACGAGACCAGGGGAGCGGACCAGCGCAGCACCGTCCCGCCACCGGGGGCCGATGCGACGCTGAAGGTCCCGGCCGCCTGCTCAGCGCGCTGCCGCAGGTTGGCCAGGCCGCTGCGGTTGATCACCTCGGGCAGCCCGCGGCCGTTGTCGGTGACCTCGATGCTCAGGTCGTCTTCGACCTTGATCTGCACGGTCACCGCGGTGGCGCCCGAATGCCGGACCGTATTGCTGACCGCCTCGGAGACCACCGCCTCGGCGTGATCGGCCAGACCCGGTTCCACCACCGAGAGCGGGCCGACGAACTGCACGGTGGTGTGCAGTCCGGATCCGGAGAATTGGGCCACCGCGTTGTCCAGTCGCTGCCGCAACGGTGTCGCCGCGGAGGCGACGCCGTGCAGGTCGAAGATCGTGGTGCGGATCTCCCCGATGATCGCCTGCAGGTCGTCGACCGCGTCGGAGAGCCGGTGCTGCACGGCGGCGTCCCGGCTGCGTGGAATGGTGCCCTGCAGGGACAGCCCCACGGCGAAGAGTCGTTGGATCACATGGTCGTGCAGGTCGCGGGCGATCCGGTCCCGGTCGGTGACCACGTCGAGTTCGTGCATGCGGCGCTGCGTGGTGGCCAGCTGCCAGGCCAGCGCGGCCTGATCGGCGAACGCAGCCATCATGTCGAGTTGCTCGGTGTTGAACGGGGGAGTGGTGCTGTGCCGCATCACCACGACCACTCCGGCCACCGCGTCGGCGGCGCGCAGCGGAAGTATTAGGGCGGGCCCGGCCGCCCGCACACCGCTCAACGTCAGCTGGTCGACTCGGTGCGGCTCCCGCTTCGAGAAGGCCTCGCCGACAGGGGAGCCGGTCACCGGGAGGGTCCCCCCGGACAGGCAAGCCATTGTCGGCCCGATGGTTTCGACCACCAGGAGCTCGCTGACCTCCGCTTCGGCGGCGTCCTCGTCCAGTGGGATGGCCACCAGCGCAGACTCGGCACCGGTGAGCTTGCTGGCCTCCTCGGCGATCAGCCGGAACACCGTGGAGGGATCGGTTCCCGACAGCAGTTCGGTCGCGATGTCGTGAGTGGATTCGATCCAGGACTGCCGCGCTTTGGCCTGCGCGTACAACCGGGCGTTGGCGATCGCGATCCCGGCGGCGGCCGCCAGCGCCTGAACCAGCACCTCGTCGTCTTCGCTGAACGGCTGCCCGTTCGCCTTCTCGGTGAGGTACAGATTGCCCACGACCTCGCCGCCCGCGCCCACCGGTACGCCGAGGAACGTCCGCATCACTGGATGGTGGGGCGGAAAACCTATGGAGGCGGGATGTTTGGAGAGGTCGTCCAGTCGCAGGGTTTGGGGTTCGTCGATCAGCAGACCGACCACCCCCACCTGCTGGGGCAGCCGGCCGATCTTGACGAACGTGTCGTCGTCGATGCCCTCGTAGACGAACTGCTGCATTCGGCGGTGCCGGTCGTGTACTTCCAGCGCGCCGTATTTGGCCTCGACCAGATTGGTGGCGGTCTGCACGATGGTGCGCAGGGTTTCGTCGAGTTCCAAACCCGAGGTGACGGCCAGCATCGCAGCCAGCAGCCCGTCCAGGCGGTCGCGGCCCTCCACGATCTGCTGGACCCGGTCTTGCACACCGACCAGCAGTTCGCGCAGCTGCAAATGAGAAAGTTTGTCGCGCAGGGGGTTCGGGCCTTCCTCGGATGCGTCGTCAGTCATTCCGTGCGCGCTCGAGTTTGGTGGCGAAGACCGCGGCCTGGGTACGACGCTCCATGCCCAGTTTGGCCAAAAGCCGTGACACGTAGTTCTTGACGGTCTTCTCCGCCAGGAACATCCGGTCGGCGATCTGCTTGTTGGTCAGGCCTTCGGCCAGCAGGCTCAGCAGTGTCCGCTCCTGTTCGGACAGGCCCGACAGCGGATCGGGTTTGGCGGCGGCGCCGCGCAGTTTGGCCATCAGGGCTGCTGCAGCGCGGTTGTCGAGCAGCGAACGCCCCGCGCCGACTTCCTTGACCGCGTGGGCCAGCTCCATGCCCTTGATGTCCTTGACGATGTAGCCGCTGGCGCCGGCCAGGATGGCGTCGAGCATGGCCTCGTCGGAGGTGAAGGATGTCAGGATCAGGCAGCGTAGTTCGGGCATTCGCGACAGCAGGTCACGGCAGAGTTCGATGCCGTTGCCGTCCGGTAGCCGGACATCGAGGACGGCGACGTCCGGAGACAACACGGGTATGCGGGCCAGGGCTTCGGCCACCGAACCGGCCTCGCCGACCACATCCAGTTCGGGATCGGCGCCGAGCAGGTCGATCAGGCCACGCCGCACCACCTCGTGATCGTCTACCAGAAAGACCCTGACCACATCGCGTCCTCTCACCCGAAGCCGTCGTCGCGGCGCGCACGCAGGCACTGCCCACGGTAGCGGCGACGACCGCGGATTCCCAGGGCCCAAAGCCCCGATCCGGGCACGGGTCGCTCAGCGCGCGTGAATTACGCTTCATGCCACTCGGCCCGGACGTAGGAGATTCCAGTGGACGCCTCTGCCCTCAACGCGTTATTCGACCTGACCGGACGCACCGCCATCGTGACCGGCGGAACGCGCGGCATCGGACTGTCGGTTGCA
>Ga0182738_1002151_pt1 | contig 23709 bp, 23 predicted proteins | sample eDN5th30CBELigMG_FD_128876 | JGI IMG/M metagenome (GOLD analysis project Ga0182738, IMG submission 128876) | Enriched Miracle-Growth compost microbial communities from Emeryville, California, USA - eDNA 5th pass 30_C BE-Lig MG (version 2)... ...
ACTTTCATTAACCACAAAACAGACTGGTCTGGGAATGGTAAATGGGATGAGTACATTGCACAATTCAATGAAGAGCATCCTGACATTGAAGTAAAAGTAGAAACAATTACAGACTATGCTGGCCAAATGCAAATTCGTATGAATTCAAAAGACTATGGCGATGTATTAATGGTTCCAACGACTATTAAGCCAGAAGACAATGCAAACTTCTTTGAGCCACTTGGCGATCAGAAAGAATTAGAAGAAAAATACTTACTATTAACAGACCGTGCATATGACGGTGTATCATACGGTATTCCAATTGCAGTAAATACAACAGGAGTTCTTGTTAATATGAAAGTGTTTAATGATGCTGGAATTACAGAATTCCCAAGAACACCAGAAGATTTCTTAACAGCTTTAGAAAAAATTAAAGAATCGAATCCGGATATTACGCCATTGTATACAAACTATGCATCAAACTGGGCAATGTCTAACTGGGATTTCGTACGTGAATCTGCAGCAGGCGATCCAAACTTCACTAATGAACTAACAACAGATAAAACGCCATTTGATGATGGAAAACCTATGAATACTATTTACAAATTGCTTTATGATTCTGTAAAAGAAGGCTATACAGAAGCAGATCCAACCACAACAGATTGGGAACAATCTAAGCAAGATCTTGCTGATGGAAAAGTGGCGGCAATGGTATTAGGAAGCTGGGCGATTGAACAGGTACAAGCATTAGCAGAAAATCCAGATGATATTCAATTTGCTGCTTTCCCAACAACGCATGATGGAAAACAATATACGACAATTGGTGGAGACTACAATATCGGTATTAACGTAAATAGCGAACATAAAGAAGCAGCACGCACTTTCTTAGATTGGTTTGTAGACGAGTCTAATTATGCCGCTGATACTGGAGGCATTTCTCCAAAAGTGGGAGCACAATTACCGAATGCGCTTAAATCAATGGAAACAGCTGGCGTGGAATTCTTCCAACCAACACCAGCACCTGCTGGAAAAGAATCATTATTTGCTGATATCAATAATAGCTCTGAAATTGGTTTAGGTACAACTGATGCAACAAAACAACGCATCGTGGATTCTGCAAAAGGAAACACGAAAGAATCTTTCGATGATATCATGAAAGATCTTAACGAAAAATGGGGCAAAGCAATCGAAGACGTTGGTCAATAAGCTAGAATGGTGCTAAATAACAGACGGAGCTTATAGATTAATGAAAACGGTTAAAAGCAACAATTGATAGAAAAGAGTTTTTAAAAATGGAGGGTTATCTTAAAAGAGTCAATCTCTTAAGATAACCTTCGTTAATTATCAGTTTAGGCAAATAGACGAAACACAGCAAGAGAATACCACCACACTTTGTAGCTATTATTTATTCATTGTACGTTTGCTATAACAAAAGAGAGTTTCGTCCTTGTTAATTTCAAATTTTGCTCCGGCGCCAACAGAGGTGAAAAATTTCCATAAATAGGCGTTATCGAAAGAATAAAGAGGTGTAGGCAAGATGAATAAATTTAAATTGGGATACGATGGGCAAAGAAGATTAATCATTGTATTGTTCTCCGCACTACCAGTATTTTTGCTTTTGTTGTTTTCATATTACCCTTTATTAAAAATGGTCCAGTATAGCTTTACAAATTGGAATGGAATAAGCCCAACAAGTGAAAATGTTGGCTGGGATAACTATATTCGCATTTTTACCACTCCTGAATATTTCTCTGTTTTTAAAGTGAGTTTATATTATTTCTTTGCAACATTTGTACAGTTAGGAATCGCTTTATATTTTGCAACAGTTTTAACCTTTAAAGTGAAATTTGCGAATCTTTGGAAAGGGATTCTTTTCTTCCCATACTTATTGAATGGGGTAGCAATCGGATTTATTTTCTTATACTTCTATAAAGGAGGAGGTACGTTAGATACAGTACTATCTTTCTTAGGATTAGAAGATCAAATCCGTTTATGGTTAGGAGATCGCTCGATTAATAACATATCGATGGCATTTACTTCTATCTGGCGTTATATGGGCTTTAACTTTATTATTTTTCTTGGGGCTATTCAGTCTATTGATTCAGAAATTTATGAAGCTGCAGAGATTGATGGAGCAAATCGCTGGCAGCAATTCCGATATATTATCATGCCAAGCATTAAACAAATTATTTTCTTAAATATCATTCTTGGTATTAGTGGATCGCTAAGCGTATTCGAAATTCCTTACATTATGACAGGCGGATCAAACGGTACGAAGACATTCGTTATCCAGACAATCGACACGGCCTTTAAGTTTAGCAAAGTAGGATTAGCTTCTGCGATGGCATTAGTATTACTTGTTATTGTTATTGTTGTGACATTGCTACAGCAATACTTAACAAGAGAGAAAGGAGCGAAATAGCATGAAATCACAAGCAGGATATGAAAAACAAGCAGGAATAAAAGGCGAAAATGGATTAACGAATGCGATGATAATCAAGAATATCTTTGGCTTCATCGTAAAATATGGAAGTTTGCTACTCGGAGCAGCCGTTGCCATTATCCCTGTTTTAGTTGTGATAATTGGCTCCTTTAAATCGAAGCAGGAATTTTTAACAACAGGTGTGTTAGCATTGCCGAAGAATTTTACCTTCGACAATTATGTAACTGCCTTTGTTGATGGCCAAATGCTCACTGGCTTTAAAAATACGATTCTCATCTTTATTGCATCAATTATTGGAAAGCTCCTTTTAGGAACAATGATCGCATATGTACTTGATCGCTTTCATTTTAAAATGAAGAAGGTTATTCTTGCCCTATTCCTTATTGCAACACTAATTCCTGGGATAACAACACAGGTAGCAACCTTCCAAATTATAAATGGAATGGGCTTATTTAATACGATTTGGTCTGTTATTGTTCTTAACTTAGGAACGGATGTAATTGCCGTCTATATCTTTTTACAGTATTTAAAGAACATTCCTGTTTCTTTAGATGAAGCAGCCATTTTGGAAGGAGCATCTTATTTTACCATCTACCGTAAAATCATTCTTCCATTATTAAAAGCACCGATGATTACCATTCTAATCATCAGTGGAGTAGGAATTTACAATGACTTCTACAATCCATTTCTTTACATGCCATCACCAGACTTGAAGGTAATTTCAACAGCATTGTTTGCCTTCAAAGGTCCATACGGCACAGATTGGCCAGTTATTCTTGCTGGGGTTATCATTGTAATTCTGCCAATTTTAATTGTATTCTTAACATTACAGAAGCATATTTATAACGGTGTTTCTGGTTCGGTGAAATAAGGTTTATAAGAGAAAAGGGGATGGCACTTCATAAGGTGCTATCCCCTGTTTTTTGTTAATTTGGTCTAGGTACAATATATTTTGTCAAAAAAATGGTTAGCGGTGGAGCGAAGAAGAGAAATACTAATAAATTGATGCGTACGAGAAAACTAATCGCAATTAAGGTTGCAAGTATTATAATACTGTTGAAAAAACGTCGAATACATGTATCAAAAGCGAGTGCATAAATCCACTTTTTCTTTTCATTGCCTTTCGGCGGATAAGCTAGAAAATAAATGCAGTAAATATAATAAATCCATGCAAAAAAAGTAAAGAAAACAAGTGGGAATTGAAAAAAGCCAAGCATTGGACTAACAGCAACGAAAGAATAATAAACAGAGATTAAACTAATTACAGTCAGGAAAAAGACAACAAAGGAAAGCAATTTATTGTCCTTATGTTTTTGAAAAGCTTCTTCAAAAGAAATCCGAATACTATATTCCACCTCGTTATGAATACTCTCAATGGCATGAATCAAACCAATGCCAGCAGGTACTAAACCATAAACAAAGCCACCGCGTAAAAGATACATCCAAAAATAAAACCCAGCAGTCGTATACTGAGCCACTCTGTTGATGAAAAGTATAATCTTATTATTCAATATGTTCACCCTTTTAATGTCTATATGTTAGTTATACATGCAAACAAGGGGATAATCAATAGGGAAAGGAAGGTATTTCATTCCCTTCCTTTTAAAAATGGAATGTATTCTTCTTCAACCGATTAACAATATACACAGCCTGAACAACCATAAAAAGCAAAAATAATGGAATAGCAAGAACGACAAGCTTTCGGTGCCAATGCAAATTGCGGTGTAGTAAATAGGAAGAAAATAAATTAGTCAGCACCATGTTCAACAAGTTGGTCATATAAATTCACCCTTTTTTTCTTTTAGTTTGATAACAAAGGGTCATTCTTATTCAAGTGCTTATATGGAAAAGCAATCAAGAATACTTTATATAAGAAAGAAAAAAGGGAAGTCTATTCCTGTCCTTTTGCTAGCTTTTTTTCTATATAAAAGAAAAAAGGAGTTGTTGAAATGACAATAGGATTTGATTGTGCGACAAAATTAACGGAGAAAATGGCGAGGGATTTAAAGGGGGCAGGCTTTGAATATGCCGCACGATATTTGGGATCAAGTTGGAAGTCATTTGATAAAAAAGAGGCAGAGATTATTCAAAAAGCAGGAATCAAGCTAATTAGCATTTTTCAAAAAAGCGCCAATAAACTTTCCTATTTTACCGAAAAGCAAGGAATCACAGATGGAAAAGACGCAGAAAAATGGGCTAAAGCGGTCGATCAACCAGAAGGAACGGCAATCTATTTTGCTGTTGATTGTGATATAACGGGTAAGCAAATGGCAAATATCCAAACCTATTTATCAGCCGTGAAAAAGCAATTGCCGTCCTATAAGGTAGGGATTTATGGTTCCTATGCCGTGATGTATGAGATGAAGAACGATGCCGATTATTTTTGGCAAACCTATGCATGGTCCCGCGGGGAAGTAGCACCATTTATTCACATGTATCAGCACGAGAATAATATTATCATCGAAGGGGTCAATATCGATCGTAATCGAATTATGCAAAGTCCAGGACATTGGGGAGCAAAAGCGGTGCAGACGAGTAAGTATACTGTTCAACAGGAAACGGGCGCTTTTCTGACAGCTGCTGATGCCAAATCTGGGAAAAATAAAAAAGGGACCGTCAAGCCGGGAACCTATGCTATTTTTAATACCTCCCAAGGAATGATAAATGTTACGAAAGTGGAGGGCAAGCCGGGATCTTGGATCAATCCCCATCATGAAACGATTCATATTGTGTCAAGTGGGGAAACCTTAACGAAAATCGCGAAAACCTATAGCACCACCATTCAAGCGATTCAAGCAAAGAATCCGCAGATTAAGAATGTTAACCTTATCTATGTGGGGCAGGTAATAAAAATATAATTTGACTAGACAAATTATGATATTAATAAAGGGTTTTCAAGAGAGGATAGCGAATGAATAAATGAGGTGAATAATAAGATGAAATCATTTGAGAAAGAAGTTCGATGGGGAATTATTGGCTGTGGAGACGTAACAGAGGTTAAAAGCGGACCAGGGTTTCAGCTCGCTGAAAATTCTAAGCTAGTCGCTGTAATGAGGCGGAATGGCGAATTGGCAAAAGATTATGCAGAGCGTCATCATGTTCCTAAATGGTATGACGATGCAAAAGCTTTGATTAATGATCCAGAGGTTGATGCTGTTTATATCGCTACCCCTCCAGGTTTTCATAAAGAATACACGATTCTTGCAGCTAAAGCAGGCAAACCAGTGTATGTAGAAAAACCAATGGCAAGAAATTATCAGGAATGTCTAGACATGATTGAAGCATGTAAACAAGCAGAGGTACCTTTATTTGTAGCCTATTATCGACGAGCACTTCCTCGTTTTTTGAAAATAAAAGAAATCATCGACAGCGGCGTATTAGGGGATATTCGATTTGTGCGAACAATCCAATATCAGCCAGCGTTAAAAGATGATCAAGCATGGAGAGTGCAGCCCGAGCTTGCTGGCGGCGGCCTTTTCCTTGATTTAGCAAGTCATACATTAGATATTCTTGATTTTCTGTTTGGTCCCATTAAAGAAGCAAAAGGATTCGCATCCAATCAAAATGGCAGCTACCAGGCGGAAGATATCGTAACCGGCACCTATCTATTTGAGTCAGGCGTTCACGGGACAGGTACTTGGTGTTTCAGCGCCCATGACCATATCGACGAAAACGAAATCGTCGGCAGCAAAGGCAAACTTACTTTCGCAACCTTTGGCAACGGCCCAATTACCTTCACGACTCCAGAATCAAAAGAAGAGTGGGTAATCGAAAATCCTCGTCACATCCAACAGCATCTGATTCAATTGATGGTGGATGAATTAACAGGAAAAGGAACTAGCCCAAGCACTGGTGTTAGTGGAGCAAGAACGAATTGGGTAATGGACCAGCTGATAAAAGGGTATTATCAATAATAAAACGGGGAGAGAAACATTTCTTTTGGGGAGTGTTTCTTTTTTTGGTGGGAGGAAGTGTGAAAGAGTATGGAGTATGGGGAAGAACTGCTGAAGTTATTAGAGGAATTTGAAAACCAGATTAAGATGGGATTTTGTTTTGATGGACCGGTTTGAGGAGAAGCGGTCTCTGTGCCCGAGAGCAAGAAAAAACAGAGGAGAAGGTAACAGAGAAGCCGTCTCTGAGCCCGAAAGCAAGAAAAAGCAGAGGAGAAGGTAACAGAGAAGCCGTCTCTGAGCCCAAAAACAAGAAAAAACAGAGGAAAAGGTAACAGAGAAGCGGTCTCTGAGCCCGAAAGCAAGGAAAAGCAGAGGAAAAGGTAACAGAGGAGCCGTCTCTGTGCCCAAAAGCAAGAAAAAGCAGAGGAGAAGGTAACAGAGAAGCGGTCTCTGAGCCCAAAAGCAAGAAAAAGCAGAGGAAAAGGTAACGGAGAAGCCATCTCTGTGCCCGAAAGCAAGAAAAAACAGAGGAAAAGGTAACAGAGAAGCGGTCTCTGAGCCTGAAAGCAAGAAAAAGCAGAGGAGAAGGTAACAGAGAAGCGGTCTCTGAGCCCAAAAACAAGAAAAAGCAGAGGAAAAGGTAACAGAGAAGCGGTCTCTGTGCCCGAGAGCAAGAAAGATGGTAACAGAGGTTATAGAAAAAGAGATGTTCATCAAAGAAATGAACCCCACATTTCCCATCCCACCAAAAAAATCCCAGAGCAACTACTATGCTCTGGGATGGAAACACTGCCTTTATTAACTATCTTTAGAACTGCTTGTGGCTCTACGTATAAATAGGGAAAGAACTAAGGCGACGCTGGCAATAATGGTTGCGACGAGAAAGGCGTCGTTTATTCCGCTGATGGTAGATGCTTGTGCTGCTTTTCCGTAGATGGTGGAGATGGCAAGTGTTTGGCCTGCTCCTGTCGGCAGTCCAGTTAGGCTTGCTAACCCTTGACCCAACTGTGCAAACTTTTCTGCGATAAACGGATTGGCAGAAGAGATGATGTTGTTATAGTTATCTAAATGAAATGCTGTACGATTTGTCATGACGGTGATTAAGAAAGCAGTTCCGATACTTCCGGCAACGGTTCTTGCTGTATTGGATACAGCTGTACCGTAGCTTGTTAAGTTTAAGGGAAGCTGATTCATTCCTTCTGTCATAACGGTCATCATAATAAAGGACATTCCAAACATCCGGAAAATATAGAGCATCATCAAATGCGAATAGGATGTCTGCATGGTTAATTGGGTGAATCCCCATGTCGTTAAAACAGTGATAATTAAACCGATGACTGCAAGTGGTCTTGCACCAAATCGGTCAAATAGCTTTCCGGCAATTGGAGACATGATTCCCATGATGATGGCACCTGGTAACATTAATAATCCAGAATCCAGTGCGGTAAAGCCACGAATATTTTGTAAGTATATAGGCAGAAGCAGCATTGCTGCAAACATGGCCATATTTACAATCATGCTTATTAAGGTTGTTAAGGTAAAGATACTATATTTGAATACACGCAAATCAATCATAGGTGCTTCCGTTGTAAGTTCTCTCCATACGAATAGGCATAAGAAAATAACACCAATCGCAAGGGAAAGAACAACTACTTTACTATCCCAGCCGTTGTTCCCAGCTTCACTGAATCCGTATAGCAAGGATCCTAGGCCAACAGTACAAGTAATAAAGCCGATGGTATCAAAGACTGGATTCGAAACTTTAGTGACATCCTTCATCCACATAATGGCAATAATTAAATCAAGAATGCCGATAGGGATAACTAGCTCGAATAATACTCTCCAAGAGTAATGGCCGATTAACCAGCCAGATAAAGTTGGACCGATGGCAGGGGCGAAAATCATTACAACACCCATAATGCCCATCGCTGTTCCGCGTTTTTCTGGTGGGAAAATGATTAAGAAAACGGTCATCAACAGTGGCATTAATAAGCCTGCTCCTGCTGCTTGGATGATGCGTCCTATTAAGAGCATGGAAAAACCAACAGAGGTTGCACACACAACCGAACCAATGGTAAAAGCAGAAATCGCTCCAATAAGTAATTTCCTTGTCCCTAATTTATTTATCAAAAATGGAGTGATTGGGATAAACACACCATTTGTTAGCATATATCCAGTGGATAGCCATTGGACGGTGCTTGTAGATACATTTAAATCATTCATAATATGTGGAATGGCCACATTTAATAAGGTCTGGTTAAGAATCGCCACAAATGCGCCAAGCATCAGGGCAACAATTACTTTGCCGCGGTTTATTTCTTCGCCAGTTTCAAGTGGTTTATAAGGAGCTTTCTCCTTATTCGCTTCCTTCGTTTGGGAGTGTTCCTCTTCTTCCGACTCTACTGAATCTTTCTCATGGAACTCCACAGAGGATTCAGCAGCACTTTCATTCTCCCGTTTCTCTTCAATCGACTCTATTTGTTCTGAGTGAGTTTCTCCCACATCCGCTTCCTTAGACGCTTCTACAGGTTCAGCTAGATCCGATTTTTCAAGGGATGGCTGAATGTCATTATTCCTCTTTGCATCATCTAGGACGTTTTCTGGTTTCGCCACTGTTTTCTTTTTTCGTAAAAAAAGATTGATGATTAGGAGCAGGAGGATGCTTCCGATAATATAGCTTGTGATGTAAGTGGTCATATCCATCACCTACTTATGAATTCTTACGGAAACGTTCATACCTGGAATTAGTTTTAGGCCGCCGTAATTATCGATGGAGATGGTTACGGGTATGACTTGTGTTTCTTTTGTGTAGTTTCCTGAGCTGTTGTTGCTTGGCAGTAGGGAGAAGGTTCCTGCTGTTGCAAGTCCTAGGCTGTCTACTTTACCTGTTAGAACTGTATCTGGATAGGAGTCTACGTATAAGTCTACTTCTTGGCCGACTTTTACTTTATTGATGTCTGTTTCGTCGATGTTTGCTGTAACCCAAAGATTATCTAAATCATAGCTTTTTGCTAGGGATGTTCCTGCTGCAATATAAGTATTTGGTACGGCGCTTGATTGAACGATGGTGCTATTTTCTGGAACGGTAATATCCATATCAGTTGTGCCTGATTCTGTTACAACTTCGACAGTACCAATTTTTTGGTTTTTATTAAAAGATGTACCTGTTTCGCCTTTCCATTCTGTTAGTTTCCCTGTAGCTGGTGATGCGATGCTGATTTGTTGTCCGGCGATTTGGGCATTGTCTGTTTTAATATAGGAGATTGATTGGTCGTAGAAGTAATAGCCGGCAAATCCTCCTCCTACTAAAACGATTAAAAGGATAATATTTAATAAAATCATGCGTTTACTATTCATAGTTGTTCCTCCTCAATTTCACTTAAAATGGCTAATATTTTCCCATTTAGTTCTAGTATTTTGTTTATTTCTTCTTCAGGAAGCTCCATCACTTCTTTAACTTTTTTTGTTAGAGTAGATGTTCCAGCAAAGTACTGTTTCATAATGCTGTGTCCTTCTTCCGTTAGTTGGATATTTACCGCTCGACGATTGTCTTCAGGAATGGTTCGTTCAATTAATTGTCGTTGGGATAGTCGATCGATAATTCCGCTAACGGTGCTTTTCGTTAAAGAGAGCTTTGTCGCTAGTTCTCCGATTCCGATATCAGGTTGGAAGTAGATTCTGTACAGTGTTTTAAGCTGTACGGCTGTTAAGTCCAATTTGTTCGCATCTAGCTGGACAAGGTGGTTATAGGCTTTATGAATCCGGGAATAAGAGCGAATTAATTCGTTATTTAACGACCCGTTCATCTGAAAATTCTCCCTTTCTATTGTTTTTATCAAAACTGTTCGCATACGAACTATTGGATTGTCGCATATATTTTTACTTTAGTCAATTGTTTTCTTAAGAGGAGTTATTTGGGTTGGCTTTCGTTATATAGGCTATAGCATTTTGTACCAAAAGGCGGTCGAACGATTTAACGCTGGAAAAATATTTTCGCTATCTTAGTTTCTTCTATTCTTAAATGGATTATCCTTGTCTTCGATTAAAGATAGAAAGGCATCAACTACAATTGGATCGAATTGTTTTCCTTTGTTACATTTTATTTCTTCTAGGATGTGGTCTAATTGGAGTTCCTGTCGATAGACGCGCTGGGATGACATTGCGTCAAAGCTGTCGGCTACTGCAACAATCCGAGCAACTAATGGAATTTCTTCTCCTTTTAACCCCTTTGGATATCCCTTACCATCAAATCGTTCATGGTGATGGAGGACAATATCGAGTATGCCATTATTCTTATATTGCTTCACATGTTTAATAATTTCGTATCCCTTTATTGGATGCGATTTAATTAATTCATATTCTTCCTTGGTTAAATTTCCAGGCTTTGTTAATATGCTTTCTGGTATGCCAATTTTTCCAATATCATGAAGCAAGCCTCCGATATGAATGACATGGCATAAAGACTGGGGTAAATTCATTTCTTCTGCAATTTCCATGGCGTATTTTGCAACATTTTTAGAATGATGCATTGTATAGGAATCTCTAGAATCTAACGCATTGGAAAGCACCTTTGTTAACGCTAAGTTATCTTCAAGCACTCTTTGAACTCTAGACATAAAGCCAACCGAAATAAGGCTGATTAGTAAATAGGTCAATAGATAGGTAATAAAGGTAGACATAGTGAGTGATTGATCTTTGATGAAAAAAAATCTACAAGAAACAACCAAGAAAGTAAGTAAGAAAATTACCCAAAAGGGACTTTGATAAAAGCCGATTCCTAGAAAAATGGAACATAGAATATAGAAGATAAAATAGTTTTCGTGATTTTCAAAAATACAGAGATTCAATATGATACTAATAAATAAAAGAATAAAGAAGAAATATCGGAAATAAGCAGCATTATTCCATATTCGATGATACATAAAGTACCCCCAATGTTAATCTAGTTACTCCTAATCGAAAGAAGTTTCTAATAATTGAAGTCTGCCCCATTCTTTTTATTTAATGAGCGATAAGTAAGAGAAATATTTTCAAAAAAATAGTTCATACTAAAAGAATGAAATAATTCCTGAGGTGATCAGATGAATGACCAACAACGATCTTTTTTTGATCGATTAGTTTCTATACAAGAGAATTATACAAAAGAGGCAATAGAGTATTGGAGTAAGTATTCTGGTTTGGATACATGGCAGTTTTGGGTGGGAGTGCTGATGTTAGTTATTCCACTAATCGTCTTATTTTTTACTATTGACAGAAAGCGTATATTCATAATCGGTTTCTTTGGTTTTGCTGTGCATATGTTATTTTCCTATGTAGATGCAACGGGTATTCGCTTTGGTTTATGGGCCTACCCGTATCAGTTTCTGCCATTCTTACCAAGCTTCTCACTGGATGGGGCGATTATTCCAGTCGCTATTATGCTCGTATTTCAATGGACGTTAAAGCATGATAAAAACTTCTATCTTTATGCAACCATATTGGCAGTTATTTTTGGCTTTGGTTTTAAACCACTTTTGACAGCTATCGGGTTATTTGAACCCTATAAATGGATTAATTTCTTTTATATTTTTCTGATTTATTGGTTCCTCTATATTGGGGGGTATCTATTAACAAGATTATTTATGAAGTTGCAGGAGAAAAGAACGGACAAGCCAATATAGACGGGAGTTATTTTATGTTCTTTCTTATATTGATGGTAATTTTATTTAATGCAATTGCTTATTTTATTCCTAAACGCTTAACAGCTATTGAAATGTTGACAACAACATTGTTTGCCACATTTCTTCAGATAATAACAGATACCTATCTCGATTTGAAATATGATTTATATGGTTATTTTAGAATAGGGGTAGATTGGGAGAGTTTAATTTATATTGTGGGGATCTATCCGGCAATTAATGTCATTTTTCTAAATTACTTTCCGTATAAAAGTGATCTTCATAAAAAGATTGTCTATATTTTCATTTGGGGAGTCATTGCAATGGTATATGAAACTCTCTTTATTTATACAGGAACCTTTTATTTGAATGGCTGGAAGCAATTTTACTCCATTTTTACCTATCCAGTTCTATATGTCTTTTTGATGCGCTTTCACAAATTGACAGTGAGAATGATTGAAAGAAGTAGACGGGAAAGAAGTGATTAATTACCCTAGTATTTGGTATAATGAATGGAAAATGGATAGTAGGGTGATTTTTGATGACAATTATCATTTTTATTTTGGCTGGTTTAGCTGAAATCGGTGGGGGCTATCTCATTTGGCAATGGCTTCGTGAGGGCAAGCCTTATTATTGGGGGATATTTGGCGGAATATCTCTTGTTTTATATGGTATTATTGCAACCTTTCAATCGTTTATGTCGTTTGGAAGAGTATATGCAGCATATGGAGGTATCTTTATCATCCTCTCTGTTTTATGGGGATGGGGGATTGATCGAAAAACACCTGATTTGTATGACTGGATAGGTGCAGGTATTTGCCTAATAGGAGTAGGTGTGATGCTGTTTGCACCGAGACAATAAAATCAAAAAAGACAATTCCATCTATCGGGTGAATGGAGAGGGAATTGTCCTATCATGAATGGAGTTTGAAAGCTTACTTCTGAGATTCATTCGCAAAAACCGATTCTAATTCTTTCATTAGTATTTCGGCGCCTTCTTTACTTAACACAATCTTTCCGTTGCCAATTGTGATATTATCAGGTGAGACTTCCCCAGTAATCGCACACTCCTCAAAGGCTTTATACTTCTGGAAGACGATTTTTTCCCCTTCTACGAAAATCTCTAAAGGATCTTTAATTTCAATTCCCAATGTTCTTCTCAATTCTCTTGGAATAACAATACGACCTAATTCATCCACTTTCCGAACAATTCCAGTACTTTTCATCCCTTATCCCTCCGATACATTTTTTAATATATATACTATATTTTAACATATTGCCTATGTATTGAAAGAATAATGTTTTGAAGTAAAGATAATTTAATAAAAGAGATGAAGCATATCAGTAGAATTTGTTATCTAGTATCCTCTATACTTTTAAAGAGAGGAAATCTTTTCTAATTTATAGAAGGAGGATATCAATTATGCATACAACAATTCCACAAATCACGCTAAATGATGGCCTTGTGATTCCAGCCATTGGTCTTGGTACATATAATTTGCGAGGCGCGTCTGGTGTTCAAGCGATGACGTCAGCAATTGATATGGGCTATCGCTTACTCGACTCTGCATTTAATTACGAAAATGAAGGAGCAGTCGGTGAAGCCGTTCGCCGCAGTGCCGTTAGCAGAGATCAATTATTCCTTACATCCAAACTTCCAGGAAGACACCATCAATACGACAAAGCCATCTATACTATCCAAGAATCACTCTACCGCACAAAACTAGATTATTACGATTTATTCCTAATTCACTGGCCAAATCCCAAAACAGATTTATACGTAGAAGCCTGGCAAGCGTTAATTGACGCCAAAAAATGGGGACTCATTCGCTCCATCGGTGTCTGCAACTTCTTACCAGAGCATCTCGATCGGTTGAAAAAAGAAACCGGCGTATTGCCGAGCATTAATCAAGTAGAACTACATCCATTTTTTTCACAAAAAGAGCAACTAGCCTATGACAAAGAGAACGGAATCGTAACCGAATCATGGAGCCCACTCGGCCGAGCAAATAATGTCCTAGAAAACGAAACGATTCAACAAATAGCAAAAGCACACGGCAAAACAATATCCCAAGTCATCCTAAGATGGCACACCCAACTAGGAGCCTTGCCAATTCCAAAATCAAGCTCCCCACAAAGACAAAAAGAAAACCTAGAAATATTCGATTTTCAATTAACAGAAGAACAAATGCAGCAAATTTCTGGGCTAACGCGTAAAGACGGGCGGATTGCGGATCAAGACCCAGCTGTTTATGAGGAGTTTTAAGGTTAGAATCCCTTATTGTGTTGAGCGATAAGGGATTTTTTTGTTGGTTGGAGTGGGGTGGAGATGGTCGGAAATGTGGATATATAATCGAAAGCAGTGGAAATGGTCCAAAAAACGAATATATGATTCAAAGCAAAGCAGATATAATCCAAAAAACAAATATACGATCCAAAGTAAAGCAGATATGATCCAAAAAACAAATATACGATCCAAAGTAAAGCAGATATGATCCAAAAAAACAAATATATGATCCAAAGCAAAGCAGATATGATCCAAAAAACAAATATATGATCCAAAGCAAAGCAGATATGATCCAAAAAAACAAATATATGATCCAAACCACATTCCGCCACATTATCAAAAAGGATTTTCAAGCAATCAAGTAGAATAACTAATCTAGAAAAAAAGAAAGGAAGTGGAAAATTGTTCTTAAATGAAATTTGCAAGAGTGATAGACTGAGATCAACAGAGGTGCTAGTAGGAAGGTTAAAGGAAACTTATAAACTTAGACCGAATGTAATGGAAGATTTAAGGAAACTTTTAGCTGGTTATCGCGGCGAGAAAGAAATGAAGTATTATCTGCAATTTTTGCCGGAAAAAGAGTGTCTTATCATTCATAATCTCCGCCTTTATGATGGAAAAACATATTTTCAGATAGACTATCTCATTCTCAACCAGCGGTTTTGCCTCATTGTTGAATGCAAAAATTATTACGGAGAGGTTTACTTTGATGCTAAGTTTAATCAAATGATTCGCAAAGTTGATGAAAAGGAAGAGGGATTTTCTGATCCTATATCCCAAGCCAAAAGGCATCAGCACCAATTGCAAACATACTTCAAGCTGCACAACTTCCCACCAATTCCCATCGATTTCTTAGTCATTTTCAGCAAGCCATCTACCATCATAAAAGGAAATCCCGCAATTAAAGACAAAGTCATACACAGCCACAGCTTTTTAGAAAAATGGGAATTACTCTCTGTAAAATATAAAATGATTGCGATTGATTGGAAGATTCTCCGCAAAATATCCAAAAACCTCTTAAAAAATAACACTCCTGAAACCTTAAATTTATTAAAACAGTATGGAATTCAACCAAATGATCTAATTACAGGAGTGCAATGCCCAGCATGCGCGAAATTTGCAATGATTCGCCAAAAACGGAAATGGTGCTGTCCTCATTGTGAGACATATGATGCAGCTGCCCATCAAAAGGCGGTAATGGATTACTTTTTATTGATAAAATCCACCATTACAAATAAGGAGTTTCGTGAATTCTCCCAGCTTACCTCACGTGGAATCGCCTCCAAAATGCTAGTAAAGATGAATTTACCAAGTAAAGGAGAAAATAAAGGCAGAGTTTATTACAAACCATGATTTTTCAAGAAGAGAATGGAGTGAAGATTTGTGGAAAAATGCGGATATGATCCAAAAATTAAATAAATAATCCAAAGGTGAACAGATATGATCCAAAATAGAAATATATTGTCCAAAGCAGGGAGGATATGATCCAAAAAACGGATATATGATCCAAAGTTGTACGAAAGCAACATTTGAATAAAAAAAGAGTCATTTTACCCCATTCTTAATCTTTACGAAAAACAATGGAATAAAAATGACTCTTTTTCAGGTGGAAATTATTAACTTCATCTATTTAATATTAGAGTTAGCCTAAATTAGAAAGGAAAAAATGCGGATATGATCCAAAAATTAAATAAATGATCCAAAGGTGAACAGATATGATTCAAAATAGAAATATATTGTCCAAAGCGGAGAGGATATGATCCAAAAATTAAATATATGATCCAAACCAACATAATCAACTCCACCCAAACCTCAATCCCCCAACAAAACCCGCATCATCTTCCTCTCCAACACAACATCCGCAGCATTTGGATTATTAGCCTCCAGCCCAACACCCTCTTCAGAAAGGGCAACCGCCTTATCTCGCTCTCCATTCACGTAAAGCTCATAGGCAGCTGCGATTCGTTTATTGCTCATCTGTTTAATTGCTAAAAACCGTTTAACTTCCTTCAAAGCAAAGATGGAACGTGCTTCTTCCTTATCGCCCTCTAATACAGCTAATAAAAACAATCGTTCTTTTGCAATCTCGACTCTGAAAAGGGAAATAAGCTGTTCTTTTCTTTCCCACAGCATATCATTAATCCTTTTTGCCTCTTCAAAATCAAGGCGGTCCATTGCCAGTGCTTGCTGGATGCAGAGAGTCCATTGTGAAAAATAGTCCTTCCCATCATCGCCTGGGGGCAATGCAAATAATTCCTCTGGCAGCTCCTGATAAGTGACACCGTTGGACGTTTGGGCGTTAATATAAAACTGGGAAAAAAGCTGCCACTGCTTGCTTTCCTTCTTCCAAGCCATTTTTAGCGTCATGCCATCATTAAAGCCAGCGGGAATAATATTCGTTAACCCGATGAGCAACCCGAGAAGGATAAAAATACTAGCAACTAAAGGGAATTCTCCTGCAATCCAGGCAATCAACCCAACGACAGCACTCGCAAGAAAATTCATGATGACTCCACCACATAAATACAGCTTAAATGGAAACTTGCCCGCAACATATGGAGGCGGGGCCATTAAGCATTGTCCAAGCGTTCCTGGGACATGCAGCTTTTTACGCTCTAAGCCGTTCTTTGTCGAAACAACCATCCACGAAAAGACGCGAAAGGATACGAGAGAATAGCCAGTTAATTTTCCGAAAATAAGATGTCCTGCTTCATGCAAAATAATATGTACAATATAAAATACAATCAAACAAATCAAGCTAGTGATAATACTAGTAACATTTACATCCCCTGATAAAATAAGAAGCGAAAGCGCACCACCAAATACAGCGCCAATCACAACCATTACAAGTGTAGAAAGAAATTTCTTCATGCCATAACTCCTATCCCTGATTAATCTAAAATAATTGTATCAGACGTTTATACAATCATCTATCAAAAAAAGAAATTTATCCCAAATCTGAAAAATAGAATGAAAAACAGTTAAATAGTAAAATAATAGACAAGGCTTACATAAAAAGGAGAGGTATATAAATGAAGACAGAGCAACAGTATTTCGAAGAAGGTTCTACTATTCAAGCGTATATGGACAATATGAGTACATTAAAAGAGGAAAGCTATGAGGTGTATCAAAACTTTACATTGCCTGAAGATGGCTTTGCAGCAGAATTAAAGCAGCACAACCTCCACTTTTTAACCATAACAGAGGATTGGTGTGGAGATGCAATGGTGATTAATCCGATTCTTCGCAAATTAGTGGAAGCGGCTGATCTTCAGATGCATGTGGCACTTAGAGACGCGGACACGGATTTAATTGACAGACATTTAACAAACGGCGGCAGAGCTATTCCGATGGTCCTTGTTTTAAATGAACAAGGAGAGTTAGTCGGCAAGTGGGGACCGAGGGCGCCAGAGGTACAAGAGATGGTGACAGAAGGTCGAGCTAAGCTTCCAGTAAAAGAGGACCCAGCATTTGCGGAAAAGCAAAAGGAATTTTATATGCAATTACAAAAAACGTACCGAACGGATCCGGCAATTTGGACATATGTGTACAATAGCTTTAAGAGTACGTTAAAAGAAATCATAAAATAAAGGAAAAACAGCTCCCAACGATGGGGCTGTTTTTTTCTTTACCCACGAGATGGAATTATTTTCGTTTGACATTTAGCGATAAAATCATTAATATAATCGCATACGATATATCGGATACGATACATCTCATTCGATTTATTTTCGTATGATAATTATTAGTAAATATGGTCCAGAATAGCAGAGAGGATTTACATCAAAAACTACAAATATGTTTTGCTGCATGAGGAGGAATAGATTCATGTTAAAAATCTTGAAAAATTTTCAAAAAAGTGACTGGATGTTTATCACATTTGCCCTTGTTTTCATCTGCGGGCAGGTATGGCTTGATTTAAAACTTCCAGATTATATGGCGGAAATCACTAGACTTGTACAGACAGAAGGTAGTGAGTTAAGCGATGTTCTCACACAAGGTGCCTTTATGATGCTTTGTGCAGTGGGAAGTATGGCCGCTTCGATTATAACTGTATTTTTTGCGGCAAAGGTTGCTGCTGGTTTTTCTAATCGACTGCGTAAAAAAGTGTTTGATAAAACTTTATCTTTTTCCATGGAAGAACTGTCTAGTTTTTCGACAGCGAGCTTAATTACTCGTTCTACCAATGATATTATGCAAGTACAAATCCTAATTATCCTAAGCTTGCAGATTGTGATAAAGGCTCCGATTATTGCCGTTTGGGGCATTTTTAAGATTATGGGAAAAAGCTGGGAATGGACTGCTGCTACAGGTGTAGCGATCGCTATATTATTAGTATTAATCGCCATCCTAGTTTTTGTCGCCCTGCCTAAATTCAAAGTAATCCAGAAGTTAACGGATAATCTTAATATGGTAACAAGAGAGAATTTATCAGGTATCCGTGTGGTTCATGCGTATAATGCAACTCGTTACCACGAGGATAAGTTTGAGAAAGCGAATAAGGAACTGACAGATACGAATCTTTTTACAACAAGAACAATGGCTGTTATGATGCCAACGATTACCCTTATTATGTCTGGGATGAGTCTTGCTATCTATTGGATTGGAGCGGTGATCATCAACAATGCTCCTATGGCAGATAGATTGCCTTTATTCTCTGATATGGTTGTATTCTCTTCCTATGCCATGCAAATCATCATGGCCTTTATGATGGTTTCTGTCGCATTCGTCATGCTTCCTCGTGCGGCTGTTTCTGTAAGAAGAATCAACGAAGTGCTCGATACAGATGTGAAAATAAAGAGTGGCACGAAGACAGAAGGGGACAGCAAAGGGGAAATCGAATTCCGCCATGTTAGCTTTAAATATCCTGGTGCGAGTGATTACATTCTCCGAGATATTAGCTTCACTGCATCCAAGGGAGAGACAGTAGCCATTATTGGTTCAACTGGTAGTGGAAAAAGTACTCTTCTCAACCTGATTCCACGTTTTATGGATGCAACAGACGGGGAAATTTTAGTAGATGGTCAAAATGTGAAAAATTACAAGTTGGAAGCTTTGCGAGATAAAATAGGCTATGTATCCCAAAAAGCTGTTATGTTCAGTGGTTCCGTTACATCCAATATTGCTTTCGGCGGGGAGAATAAGCAATCAGAAGATAAAGTAAAACGAGCTGTAGAAATTGCCCAAGGAAAGGATTTTATCGAAAAAATGGATCAGCAATATGAGGGAACTATTTCGCAAGGTGGAACCAATCTTTCTGGTGGTCAGAAGCAGCGATTATCGATTGCCCGTGCTATTTACAAAGATCCAGAAATCTATTTATTTGACGATTCTTTTTCCGCATTGGACTATAAAACAGACCGTGTCCTCCGCTCCAAGCTTAAAGAGGAAATAAACGATGCTACAAACATTATTGTTGCACAGCGCATTGGAACCATTAAGGATGCAGACCGAATTCTTGTATTAGATAAAGGAGAAGTAGTCGGAATAGGGACACATGATGAGCTGATGGTTACTTGCGATGTTTATCAAGAAATTGCCTTATCACAATTATCAAAGGAGGAGCTCGAAATTGGCTAAGAAAAAGGATGTTAAAGAAACGAAAAATCAATCAACAAAATCGATTCCTCCAAATGCAAAAGGCATGAATTTTTCTAGCTTGAAGGAACTAGCGGTTTACTGTAAGGCGTATTTTCCAATCATTTTACTTGCTTTAATCCTTGCGATGACAGCCTCGATCTTTAGCATTATTGGTCCTGACCAGCTTAGCAAAATGACGGATTATATTACAGAAGGCTTAATGGGAGAAATTAACCTGGATGCTGTCTATGATGTCGCTATTTTTCTCGTATTCCTTTATGGTTTAGGCTATATTTTCAACTATGTTCAAGGTTTTATTATGGCTACCGTCACTCAAAGGATTTCCAAGCAATTAAGAAGAGATATTTCGGGAAAAATTAATCGATTGCCTTTAAGCTATTTTGATAATACAACAACAGGGGATGTCCTTAGCCGTGTAACAAATGATGTCGATATGGTTGGACAGACGATGAACCAGAGTGTTAGTAGCTTAATTACGGCTATTACGATGTTCATCGGTTCGTTAATCATGATGTTCTATACAAATTGGATTATGGCTATTGCCGCTATTTTATCTACATTTATCGGCTTTGCGTCTATGGGTATGATCATTTCGAAATCACAGAAATACTTCGCCCAACAGCAACAAGAACTTGGAAAACTAAATGGCCATATCGAAGAAATCTATTCTGGTCATAATGTTGTGAAGGCATATAATGGAGAGCAACAAGCAAAGGATGCTTTCTCTGCCATTAATTCACGCCTATTTGAAAGTGCGTGGAAATCGCAATTTATGTCAGGGTTAATGATGCCATTAATGATGTTTATCGGAAACTTTGGCTATGTCGTTGTATGTATTGTTGGTGCTGTGCTTGCTGTTAATGGCCATATTTCATTTGGAGTCATCGTTGCCTTTATGCTGTACATTCGCTTATTTACACAGCCTCTGCAGCAAATTGCGCAAGCAGCGACAAATCTACAGCAAACAGCAGCGGCAAGTGGTCGTGTTTTTGAATTCTTAGCAGAGAAAGAGCTTGTAAAAGAAGACGAAAAGAAAGAAAAACTGCAAAATGTCAAAGGCGATGTGGAATTTAAGCATGTACGCTTTGGATACAGCGAAGATAAAGCAGTTATCAAGGATTTTTCCGTAAAAGTAAAAGCAGGTCAGAAAGTAGCAATCGTTGGACCAACTGGTGCTGGAAAAACAACATTAATTAACTTGCTTATGCGTTTTTATGAAGTGAATGGCGGAGAAATTATGATTGATGGTGTCCCGACTAACCAAATGACACGAGAATCTCTTCATGACCTATTCTGCATGGTCCTTCAGGATACATGGATATTTGAAGGCTCTATCCGTGATAATATTGTTTATTCCAGAGAAGACGTATCTGATGAAGAAGTAGAAGCAGCTTGCAAAGCAGTTGGCTTGCATCACTTTATTCAAACATTGCCAAACGGGTATGATACAATTTTAGATGACAAGACGAGCTTATCGGCAGGGCAAAAGCAGCTTATCACCATTGCCCGTGCGATGGTAAAAATGGCACCATTGCTCATTTTAGATGAAGCGACTAGCTCTGTAGATACGCGCACAGAATTGCTGATTCAACAAGCGATGGATATGCTGACAGAAGGAAAAACTTCTTTCGTTATTGCCCATAGATTGTCAACGATAAAAAATGCTGACTTAATTCTCGTAATGAAAGAAGGAGATATTATTGAAGCAGGAACGCATAAGGAACTAATGGAGAATAATGGTTTCTATGCAGAGCTTTATAATAGTCAGTTTGAAGAAGCGTCTTAAATTTTACCTAAGCCAAGAAAAGACTCGCAGTTTGGCTTGCGAGTTTTTCTTCATAATAACTTTTGAAGAAAGGAGTTAACAAATGCTAGATAGGGCAACGTATATTTGGGAATCCATCGATTTCTTGAATCGTTATATCATGAAGAGTCTCCAGAGACATGCAGAAGAACATGGAATGACTGCCCCGCAAGTACGCGTCATTCTAGAGGTCTTTATTAATAAAAAAATTAGTGTCAAGGAGCTAACCCAAAACCTTCGCATGACACAAAGTACGGTTTCAGATATTGTAGAAAGACTAACGGAAAAAGGGATTCTTATCAAGAAACCGAATCCGCAAGACAAGCGTTCTGTGCAGATTATGTTAACAGAAGAAATGGTGAAAATAATCGAAGAAACCTCACCAAAGCCGATTCAGCAAATAATGGGTGCGGTATTAGATAATTTGCAGCCAAGCGAGCAAGCGACTGTCGAAGAAGGAATAAGGCTATTGGTAGCGGCAGTGGGCGAGAAGATGGAAGCAGATGGAATCGAGAGCTTAGAAGATTTTGAAGTGCTATTTTTGCCAAAAGAGAAGAAAAAGTAAAAGACAAGGGAAGCCATGTTCAACGCCTAGTTAACATGGCTTTGGCCTGTCAAGAATGCTTATTTACTTAAAAAAATTGTTTTTCCTTACGTGCTAAAAACTGTTCCAATGCTTCGTTACTATCAATCCCCATTCTTTCCGCTAAAATAATGAGCCACCAGATGGATTCGCCAATTTTATGCGTAAGCTCTGCCTCTGGATTATCACCAGTTGGCCATCTCTCTTGCTGCGCCATTGATAATCGCCCAACCAATGCAGCATCTGTAAGAAAAGCAAGTGCATCTTCCGCAACAGACCACTCAGAACCATGGTATTGTTTTTCTAATTGATGATAAGCCTGTCTAATTTGAAGAGAGCGTTCTACTGCTTCTTTAAAATTCATGTAAAGGATCCTCCTAATAATGTTGTTAGATGATGGAATGAGGATTCCACCATTTGCTTTACTTACTAAAAATAACATAGGAAAGTTGACAGCATGTTGTCATGTTTAAAGCCTTATTGTTTTGATTTGAAAAAAAGGAAAAGATACAACGAATGCTATAATATAGAATTAACAAATAAATCCTATCCTATGAAATAAATAAGAAGAAGGCGAAAGGAGAATAATCGATGAGTATTAATGTACAGGACCATTTACCAAAAATTGTTTCTATTTTCCCTGATTTAGCTGATTTGCCAGAAGAAGAATGGCGCAAAGCTGGAATTGATGTAAAGAAACTGGAACCAGCTCAAACGATACCAGAAGGAATTATTCTAGATTATGCTGTTTTTATTTTAGATGGAAGGGTGAGAATGTACAAAGTAAGTGAAAGTGGGCGCGAAATAACGCTATACCGAATAAGTGATGGAGAGTGTTGTCCTTTAATGAGCTCGAGCATTTTAGGGGGAACAGAATATGAAGCATCTGCTAGTGTGGAAACCCACAGCTTGGCGCTTTTCATTCCAACACCAATCTTTCGGGAGTGGTTTGATACATATAAGAGCTTCCGCCAATTTATCTTTCAATCGATTTGCGGAAGAATCCTCACCCTTTCTAAATTACTCGATAACATTAATTTCAAATCCATTCGCAGCCGAGTAGTAGAATATTTGTTAGAACAAGCGGAAGGAAATGTTATCAAAACAACTCATGATACATTAGCAATCGAACTAGGATCTGTTCGCGAAGTAATTAGTCGCACACTAAAACAACTAGAAAAAGATCAATATATCGCATTAACGCGAGGGAAAATCATGATTTTAGACCGAGCAGGCTTAGAAGAATTAGTAGAATAACCACATGTTAAAAAATTTTTTCTGCTTTTATTCGTTATGTAACTTAGTTACGGAGTTCATGCTCTTCCTCCTGCTAAGATAGAAATATCTTGAAAGGAGGAATTAACAATGAAAAATGTTGGAGGATTTGATAGAGGTTTTCGCATCATATTAGGAATTGCCCTTTTATCACTATTTTATTTTTTACCAGGGTATTGGAAGCTAT
>Ga0182738_1002153_pt1 | contig 23691 bp, 22 predicted proteins | sample eDN5th30CBELigMG_FD_128876 | JGI IMG/M metagenome (GOLD analysis project Ga0182738, IMG submission 128876) | Enriched Miracle-Growth compost microbial communities from Emeryville, California, USA - eDNA 5th pass 30_C BE-Lig MG (version 2)... ...
GAGATTTTGAATTTTTAGCTCAAGATAGAATGGATCAGATTAAAAGAAAGCTTCAATGAGATATCATAAGGGGATTTGGAAGACGCTAAAAAAAATTTGAGACTCGAGAAATCGAGAATTTCTGCCTTAATGTTATGGCTTTCTCAATATTGAGCTCATGTTGATTTTTAATTGATCAGGATTTTAAAGAAAATCTTGGCTGATTGAGACAATAAAAAGTTGAAAAACAAGAGACATTATCAAGAAAGAGAAGTTCAGGGTTTTCTGAAAAGCCTGATCACAAAGAAAAACTAAATAAAAAATCTCTAAGGCAAGCTAGAAATGGACTCTGAAACTCTGACTTAGTTAGGGATGCCTTCAAAATACCCAAGTCAGCAATCGCTGACTTAAGGAGGAAGGGAGGGGTCTCAAGGTCTTGTTAAAAAAAGTCATCTGACTGGCTCCATTATCAAGAGTGAGAGGGGGAAAGGAGGATTTGAAAGCGAGTCAGCGATTGCTGACTTGAGTATTTTGAAGGCCCTCTTCTATTTTTTTCTTTGGAGAAGTTTTTTTTTTTGAGAAATGAACCTTAATTTAATTTAAGGAAAGGATTAAGGTGCAGATTTTGGTGAAATGAATTATTAAAAACATGCCAAATTATGGACCGAAATAAAATTTATTTCTCCTTGTAAAAGTTTTACAGATTCTTTTTATGGAGCTTGGAAGTGAAGCATGTGGTTTCTGAGGGAAAACTGAGCGATTCATAGGACTTTTGAATTTTTGTAAAAGAGAAAATTCATGAATTTTCTCATGAGGTCAATTCTAAAAATAATAAAGTTTGAGGTTTGCGACCTCTAAGTTCTTTTAATAAAATTTTAAATACTCAAAATTGAGCATTAGAATTCAAGCATCCTTCTTTTGATTCTCATCAAAACTCAACGTGACTATTGGTGATAATTTGAAGACGAGAGACACTTGGACGTTCTGCGAAAGGAAATAATAGGGATTTCTTCAAATACTTTGCAGTTCAGAGGTTTTTTAAAGAATTTTTGGGAAGGGAAATGACAACATAGCCTTCAAAGCCCGCAAATAAAAACTACCATAATTCTTCTAACGAAGACCCCTCTCTTAATTAAGGTTCCTCTTCTAATGAAGAGCCATGAAAAATCTCTTTCAAAAATCTTCAGAATAGGGCTCTTCCAATTAAGACCACCAAAATTTTCCATTCAAAAATCTCTAAATTGGAACTCCTCTATTTAAGACCCTCTTTGTACTCAAAAAATCTTTTCAATGGGATACTCTCAATGAGAAGATTTTCTTTTTGTTTTGAGAATTTTTTTGAACGAGTAACTCAAGCAGGACTCATCTTGAAATTTATTTGTCACTTCTAAAAGGTTCAGATTGAAAAAAGTCTGTCAGGAAGGATAAAAGAGGGATTGTACAGCGAGCGCAGAAAGGAGGAGACATGAGATATTTTTTCTGTGATGAAAGCAAAAAAACTGACCAGGCGGATTTATATTAGAACAACCAGAGCCTGAATAAAACAACCCCACAGAATCAAGAAAATAGCTTTCAGGAATTAAATAAAATTAAAACGAAATCTCGAGGCTTGCAGTGATTAATCCTGATTCATAAAAAAGACTCAAAGAAATCCACTCGCCCTTTTCACAAAAACAAACGTGGAGACCCTAAAATTTATTGTGTGTTTCTCTCTTAATGTATTTATAAAGAATAAGGAAATTTCTCTCGAGAAGAATCATAAGAAAAAGCCTTTTCCTTTTTTAAATTATGCGAAACAGTAAATAGACATCAACTTTTCCTGGACTTTTCTATGGTTCAGACTTGAGTTTTATGAAGTTGAGCTTAAAGGCTACCCTCGATGTGTTTTTAGTTCTGTTTTGCTTCTTTAAAAATTATGTGATCGATAAACTACTTACAATAAAATAATTGATCAAAATCGATTTATTTTATTTCTTTACGTGTATAATCCTGAAACATTATTGTGTTTTCCAGCGTTTACATTTTCTATACTCCGAAATAAAGCGGGAGATACTTCTTTTTATTAAGCTGAGATTGATACAGATAAGGAAATATTGAAGTCTAAAAGAAACCCAGGGATTATTATCGTCAGAGCTCGTATTAAGACCACTCGCCCAATTAACATCGCTCTTCTAATTAAGAACCCTATAAATTTCCTTTCAACAATCTTGAGACTCAAACTCTTCTAAGTAAGGTCTGACTCTATTTTCTGACTCTCCTATTTAGGAACCTCTTTTTGTCCAAAAATCTTTTTGTAGGAAGGGTCTTAATGAGGGATATAACGTTAATAGAATAAGAGCCTCTATATTAAAAAGAATTAGGCCTAGCCTTTGAAAATTTTGAATAATTCTGAGAATAAGAAAAGTCGATTTTGAGAGATTTATGAAAGAAACGAGGAAAATGAGTGTGTTGGAAAGATTGAATTGAATCTTGTATACATGAAAAATTATGGGCTTCCTGTGAAGAACACAAAACCAAATTGTTTTTGAAATTTTTTGTCAACAATAAAAAATAGGCAAGGCTAATTTTACAAAATTCTTTTTATTTGAATTTGAAATTGTTCTTGATAAAAATTCAACTCAGAAAATTTTGAGAATCATCCCTTTATGAAAAAATCTCAAGACACAGTTTTAGATTGTCCTCAAAACAAATTTTCAAAAAAGATTTTTCTTCAATCAATTTTAATTTTCTTTTGTTTTCTTGTTTTTTCATCCATCAATCACAGGAAAAAATTTTTTGGAGCTGAAGCTCTTTGAGAATAAGAAAAGGGCTTTTGAAGGGAAAAATGAGCCATATATTAACTCTAGTTTCAGAAATAAAATTTTTAATGTTTGAGCAAACAAGTAAACAAACGAACCAACAGAAAATTATAAAAATTATAAAACTTACGTAATAAAATTTTTCCTTAAAATTATTTTAGCGTTTTCAACTTCCTCTCCAACAATCAATTATGGCCACTCATGATCAAAGAAACGGCGGGTTTTTGAATGAAAAATTGTTGACTAAATCCTTTCGAAAGAATAGAGAAAAAATTCTGAGGCTTCATTTTGAATAAAAAGCATTTTTCTTTCCAAGAGAAACTCTCAAACGGTTCTTTAACATATTTCATGGAAAGATTTTGATCCATTTGGATCACTCGCAAATATTGTTGAAACACTTTCGTTCTTTGAAGAAATCATTTTATTTTCAAAGACAAAGAAAAGTCGTTATAAAAAAATTTTATAAATGTTTTTCGAAGCCAAATGAAGGTAATTCCTGGCAAAAATAACTTCACTTCTTTTGACAAAAGGATAGCCTTTTGGCTTGGCGATTTACAGGTTTCAAATATTTGCAACTTTTTTCAATGAAAAAAAAACTCAAATAATCAGTTGAATCGATGTTGGATCTTGATTCCCGAAAGTCAGAGGTATAATAAAAAAAAAGTCATACATTTTTGTTAAGAAAAAAAATGGAAATTAGGGCTGATTTCCGTTTGAGAAATTCCTTTCTTTTTTCAATTCCACCCTTTTTATTCCATTTTTCAGATTCCACCCTACTATAAATATCATTTAAACAGCTTCAAAAATCTTCGTTGAAAAGTGCAAAATAATTCATTTCTTTTGAATACGAAATATGGAGACATTCAAGGGGAGAACTTTTTGAGAGGGATCTTTATTAAAAAGAAAAAATAAACGGAAAAATAAAATAGGAACTTTCGAACGGAGAGAGGAAAAACATAAAATTAAAAAAAAAAAATTTGGGCATAAAAATACGGAAAAACGTAAAGATTACACCTCTGCCAAAATTTTTGTCATAAGGTTTACTGATAATTTTTCAAAGAGAAAGTTTTCCCAGAATTCAGACTTGAAAATTTCATAAGAAAACCTCGTAATTTTTTGGGAGGAAACAAACAATAAGGGAACTGCAGATTTGATGGATTAAACGAAGAAACTTTAACAAAGTTCGTTTTTAAACATAAATATAGTTTTTTTTAAGGATCGTGAAAACTCAAAAAAGATGAAAAAATGACATGGGAGACCTTCAAGTTTCTATGATAGGTCTCAATATCTCTTGGCGAGAGAATTATCTGACAAAAAATCTTTTGATTTTTTTTGTAATAACGCAGGAAAGAATCTGCTCAAATTTGAAGAGATAATCAGAGATGTTGAACCACTCTCAATTTCTATGTAAAATGAATGAATATTTGAACTCCTCTAAAAATATAAAGAGTCTCTTCAGAGAGACTTGAGGTGAATTCTTTTATTAATAGAGCAGTTAAAGAGGAATCCAAGAGAGTGTCTTCAAATGAATAAATGAAGAACGGTTCAACATCCCTGGAGAGAATAAATTTTTTTCCTCAAAAGATTTTGAGGGAACTGCTTCCAACCAACTTTAAAAAACTTTCTCTGAAAATCTTTTTCATCAAGCGAAAAAAAAATTGAAACTTTTGGAAGAGCTTGCTTGTTTTAGATCTATATTTCATCAAAATTATTTTTAGCTCATATGGTGAGCTTTCTTTGAGGATTTCATGATCTTGCTCAATCCTTTTCCCAGATCTAAGAGAAAGAATTTTTAAATCACCTTGAAGAAAATCATTTCAATAGACACCTCAAAGTTTAATAAATCTGAATGGTGATCAGCTTCTTCTTGAATAAGAGATCTCATTTTTTTTAAAGTTAGAATTATTTTTTTTATGTAAATCAGGTTTTCAAAAAAAAGAACCGAATCAACTTTTCGCAATTCCAACAATCTGGGAAACCCTCAGAGATTATAATTTAAGAACTTATTGAATTCGCTGATGAATATTTCAAAGTAGACAGAGAGTTTAAAGACGAATATCAATAAACAAGTCAAGACAATATGTGAATCAGACATTTTCTTGGTAAAAAAAAGCCAAAATAAAATAATCTGGATATTCGTCTAACACTCATATCCAATAATAAATCTTTGCTTAAAAAACTTATACAATTAAGAAACCACTTTAAAAAATTTGAAATACAAATATCCATATCTCTATATTTCCTTTCTAATCCTGTAAGGACACGAATCTTTCTTTGCAATTACCTCAATCCAATTCTCTTTGCTAAACTTCAGTACTGAACTCAGCTTATTAAACGGACTTTGCACCGGACTCATCGCAACTTCTCCTTCCAAAATCTCTGAAAAATCTCCCGATTCAACTTCTTCAACCGGTGTATCAACTTCCTGGAACGGAGAAATCATCGCAGATCTCTTCCAATTCACCAATTCCAACCCAGAAAGATGAACAGGCGAAGAGATCGGCAGCTCTGTATAGCTTCCAGTCCTTCTTTCTGACGAACTATTAACATCGCGTGAAGCCATACGATCACCTAATTCAGGCAAAGCAAAGGCAGATTTGACGTTGAGCTTTCTCAGAGGGCGTTCAGTAGACATACACCTGTCTGAAGAGAGAACGAGATCCTGCCCTGTAGCGTTGTTTTGCTCATCAGATTGAAGAGAGGTAGGTGATTGGAAGCCTTGGGTTATGATTTGTTGTTTGTGAATGGCAAGTCTGAGGTTGTTGTAGAGCTTGTCAGAGACAATTTTGGAGCCGAGTTTTGTGAGGGTGCGCTTGAAATCGGAGTTTTGGAAGATTCTGAGGAAGATATAGACGCAATAAACCACGAATATGATTCCACTGACGATGTCAACACCGAAAAGCAAATACGCGACCGTATCCATCGAATCAGCTAAAGGAAAGGGTGAGAAATGGGAAAATGAAGGGAAATATCTTACCCCGAGCGAAATAGAGGCCAGTGTAGAGAATGAGGGCAGAGGAGGCAAGGCTGAGGGCTTCGGCGAGGTTGAGTTCTGGGGCGTTGTAAGGAGAGATTCGAAAAGAAAATTTGAAGTGTAAAACGAGCAGTAAAAAGCCCAGGTAAGCTTGGAGGTATTGAGAGGAGATGAAGACTGAGATGAGGATGAGGGTAACTTTACGAACAAGGATAGCAACTTCCCTAAAGAAAAGGGATAAATAAGAAATCTAAAAGAAATGGCAAACCAGAAGATGGCATTTCTATTGTAAGATTTGAAGATAAAAGTGTATTGTTTTTGAACTTTGGAGCTGCTTACAAGGTCTTTATCTCTTGACCAATAAGCAAGGATAGCAAATGGAGCGATAAGGCCAAAGATGATTGTAGGAACTCCAATACCAAGGGCCCAAGCAAGATGTTCAGGTTTCCAGCATTCAACTTGAACATCGTAGACTAAATAGTATTTGGGATCAGCTAATGAGCCATAGTTCCTGCAATTGAAGAGTTCAAACATGACTTTGATAATGCCAGGTTGTAGGATATAGACGATAACAATGCAAGTCAGGGCCATTTTATATCTGAAATCAGGGTTTCTATGGATGGTTCTTTTCTTGGTTTTGAAGAGAATGATCCAAGCGATATAAGCAAAGATCATGTAAGCGAAAGGTTCTGATAAAAGGACAAGAACTTTATTGAAAAAGATGTGCTTGTTGCTTCCTTTCTCGAGAGCGATGAAGCAGTCAACTGATAAAGCGTCGATATTTGTAGGGATAATCTTGGACACTCCGTCTAATAAATAGCCAACAACTTGAGGGAAATTGAAGTTGAATTCAGAAGCCAAAGTAAGGATTTGAACGAAATCAATGATAATCTTCATGAGTGTAGACTGAAGAATGGCACTTTTCTTTGAAGAAGCATTCATCTTTGAGCCCTTGATATTCATCCTCACTGTAGAAATGATAGCAATAGCTTGGATTAATAAATATCCGCCGAACATGATGTAGTATAATTTGCTGGCTTTGCAATCAATACACGATTGGTTGCTTCCAAATTTCGCATAGCCAGGAGCACAGCTACTGCAAGCAACACCTTCATATCCTTCAGCACAAAATCCTGTTAAACTTATATTCTTTCCTCCATCCTTTGATCCTCCCAGGCAAGATTGCGATTGAGGGCATTGGATGAGATTTTCTGAAGCTTCGTTGATTCTCCAATATCCTTCAATAGGGTACAGCAAAGATCCTCCAATACAAACGGCATTATTGAGACATTCCTGGCAGGTTTTAGCCGTAAAAGGATCCGAGAAACTAAACGTCTTGCTCGAGCAAGAAGAACAGCTATGAGGGAATTAGCTATTGAAGAGAGGAATCCTTACATAGCAGTGGATTTATCATAGATTTGTCCAATAGAACATTTGTTAAGGATAATGGGGAACGTGAGGACAGGGAGAGATTCGATTGTATTTGTTGACTGGGAGAGATATCTGCCTTCGATAGAGAGAGTGACAATCGTCTCAAAAGCTCCTTTGATGCTGAAAGCGTTGAACACATAAGCAGTAGCTAAAGAGGATAAGAGGAAGTATTGAGAAATATTGATTACAGTCCGTGTAAATGAATTCTCCTCTTCCAAGCATTCCAACAAGATTAGAAGAAGACGATGAGCTGGATGAATAGCTCTTGATCTTGAATTCTCCAACTGCTTGATCAGCAAGGCCAATTTTATTTCCAAAAGCGTCAAGAATAGTGAACTCGAAGAGTAAATTAGGGTTCGCTCCTGATGTGAAAGCTATGGATTGAGAAGCAGATGCCGTGGCTGAATCATAAACTAAGCTCTAAAGTAGGGTCAGAACTACTCAGGAAAGGTTGATTTTTACTGTGGAAGGACGAGCGAAAAGGTCGGCTACAGTGATATCATCAAAATAAAGGAAATAAGGGTCGAAATAAAAGATTCTGAGTCGAAGAGAAGAAGGGACTGAGGTTAAATCTCCTCCGTATTTAGCAGTATTTCTGATGAATGTGGTGGTTGAATATTCATAATTCATTGCTCCAAGTGAAACCAATGAAGCTCCTTGTTCAGCGCTATTCCCTGTAAATGTGCTCTGTGTCAATTGAGCCTTTGTTGTTGAGCCTAGGGATGACTGAGAAAATGAATAGAAAGAGCTTTACTTGAAGTTTTAGTGGCAATGGCGCCTCCTTGTAAAGCAGTATTTTCAATAAAGGATGAGGAATCAACTGTTAAAGCTTGATTTCCAAGGTAAATTCCTCCTCCCAATGTTGCCGTATTCTGTAAAAATGTGGCTTGGGTAATCGTTAAAGAATCCTTAACACCTATGAGGATAAGAAATTAGACATAAGCTTGAGAAATACTGTCATCAAGGAAGATTAAGGCACCACCATTTCCAGTGACTTGATTATTGACGAACTGGGGATTAACAATTTGGATCGAATCTGCTTGATCCCAGACGTAAATAGCGCCACCATTAGCGGCCTGGTTATTCTCAAAGGTGCTCTCTGTGATAGTATGAGATCCTCCTTGACCCATAACCTGAATCGCCTAATGAAAGGTTAGACCTTTCAAAGATTAAACAGTTACGCCGCCATTGACAAGAGTATTGAGAGAGTTTTGGAAGAAGATGATATTGGTCAAACTCGAACTGGAGGTATCCAGCACAAGGAATTGGATAGGCTGACTGCTGAGTGCATAATAAATTGAATCATCGAATGATTGAGCAAGTAAACGGCCACCTTTGAGATTATTAGAGAAGTTGGAGTTTTGGAGATTGAGAGCAGAGTTTTTGACTTTGAGGCCTGAGAATCCGATTTTGATGAACTCAGAATCTTCAACATTCAGGCTTGAGACTTTCAGGGCGTTGACAGTGTAGATTTGTTCAGAGGCTAAAAGGCTTTGTGTGTTGATTTTGAGGAAATTTTGGGCAGAGATATTGGAGAAAAGGACGTCAGTGCAGCTTGATAAAGAGATAAGATCGACGTTGGAGTTGACTTCTGTAAAGGAGGAATTGATGATTTGGAGGCTGTCTGTGGATGTCGCTTTGAAGAGACAGAATCCATTGGAAGATTTAGAGCAGGATATTTGGTTTAAGGTGATATTTTGCATGAGAGTTGTCGCATCAGAAATCAAGAATAAAGGAGAAGAAATATTCTCAATAACAGAGTCTGTGATGTTGAAATCACCTGCGCTTGTCGTCAAAAGGAAAGCATCAGAGTTGCTGGAAGAAATATCTGAGATTTGGGAGCTACTAATGGAAAGTACCCCATCCATTTCTTCAGCATAAACGAATGAACCCTGCAGGGCAGAACTAGCAGCGAAGCTACTATTGGTGATTTCTACGGTTTTTCCAATAGACACATAAATATCTCCGCCATATTCAACTGCTTGACTATTCTGAAAAGTGCACTCATCAATTGTGATACTTCCAGTTTCAACATAGATACAGCCTCCTCTTTGTTGAGCCATTGAGTTAATAAAGGTACTTTGGGAGAGCTTGAAGCTTTGAAGATTGGTTTTATAATTGTTAGCGCTGAGATACCATGCACCACCATATGTTCCAGCAACATTGTTTTCATAATAAGCATTTTCTTCAAGCAAAGCAAAGGAAGCTCTGAGACCAAAGCCAACACCTCCGGCAAGGCCAGCAGAGTTGTTAATGTAAATATTATTCGTGGAATTCAATTTGTAGTCAGTCAGGATAAAGGAATAGACACCTCCATTCTGAGCACATTTATTGTTGGTAAATGTGTTGTTTGTGAGGGTCAAAGTGCTTGTTTGTTGTCTCATACTTCTAGAATTCAAGACCCCGCCAGATTGGACAGCATAATTATTGTCGAAAATGCTGTTGGTTATTGTCATTTTTGCTTGATAATTCTCCAATGCATTAATCAAACCATTCACTATGGAAGGATATTTAGTTGGAAATCTTCAATGAAAAATGCCTTACGGTTGGTGTTATTGTAGAAAGAACAATTGTTGATGAGAGCATTGAAAGGTTTCATAGGGCTGTAAAAGATATATTGGCTGAAAAGGACAGAAGCTGTATTATAAATATTTCCTGTATTGTTGATAGTGGTGAGGTTTTCAAGTGTGAGATAGGATTCGACAATTTGATAATAAAAGGGGTTTCTTGGGAAATTGTCGAAGTTAAAGACCATGAAATTTTGATTGTTTTGGAAAAGGGAGTTTTTCATAATAACTTCCAAAGCATTCACAAACATAAAACCTCTGTGTTGAGGCATTGTTTCTGTTGGTAAATTTGGATCAGTTTCTATGGTCACATTATCCACCTTTTGATAGAAGATTAGGTAAAAATTCCAAGGAGAGTTTTTTACAGTAAGAGATCGGAGATGCCCACTGAGATAACAGCTCATAAAATTATTGTACCAACGTGAATTTTGCACATAAACTCTAGTTAAAATTGATTTTTGAAGGTTTCAAAAGTCAAATTTTACTTTCCAATAGTAACATGAGCTGTGATGATGTAAGTATTATTCGCATCAACTGAATAATTCATTCTGTCAGGATCATAATAGCCCTTGCAAAAATATTCAGATTTTCATAATAAAGACTTTTTTCTTTACGTTTACGTTGAAATTATCAAAAAGGGCGAATTGAGGGCGAGTAGGATCGAGGCCTTTTTTGGTAGGGTCATTAACTTTATAGATATACGCAATGCTTTGTTTGTCAATATCAAGACTTTGAGAGCTGGTCATATTGTTAAAGTTGCAATCTGTGAAAGTTTGGGCCATGACATCCTGGAATTGGAAGATAGGACCATAAACATTATTAGCCGTGACGTTATTAGCAGTGAATGAATGGCCAACCATAAAAGTGAAGAGAGAATAAGATAATGTGACATCTTTAACTGAAAGATTTTCAAGGTAAATATTTGTGTAGCTGACAGTATCCACGTAAAAGAGGAGAATGTTTGCATTGTGGCTGTTTTTTATGTTGATATCTTTGATGTCAGCGCTTGGTAACACAGCCCAAGTGCCAGAGACAACTCCTGTGTTTACAGTAAAGGAAATAAGGTTCAGATCTAGAGAGGAGTTAGGGTCAGAAAGATGACAAAAATGGGACTTTTGAAGATGATATTATCGGCTGTTATGTTGTAGAGCTTCAGGATAGTTGGTCCTTGGGAATTGAGGAAATAAGCATTGGAATATGAAGCAGCATTTGCAACGGGATTTGGGTTATTCTCGAACATGTTTTGAATGTTTCCATTTGATATAGTCACGCTTGTAGTCCAGGCTGCTGTGTCTTGATATGATGTCCCACTGTTTGCAATATAGATGAAGGGACTTTCACCCATAAATGTCACATTATTAATGTAGAAATCCTGGAAAGCAATGCTCGTATGTGAGATAAAGTTCGCAATGAGCCCAGAGGATGACAGAGCACCGATGACGATATTCCTATTCGATGGTTAAGATTGAAGAAACAGCTTGATGTTTACTTGAATACATTTCCTTTGAAGGTTAAACCGATGGCATTTTGTGTCATGAAGGCTCCAAGAAGGAAAAGAGGGGCGGAGGTATGCGTGAGATCCTTAAATATAGATCCTGTGACGATCGCAGAGCTTGCTGAGAGAAGGATCTCTACATTTGTGTTGTTCTCAAATCGACTATTGATAATATTGACAACGCTTTTCGTCCCAGCTTTAACCCAAAGATAAGCTGTTGCCGCTGTTGGAGTAATGTCTCGAACAGTGACGTTCTGTGGATTTTTAGAGAAGAAGGGCTCGGAAAAATACTTGGAAGATGAGATAGCTTGCTGATGCAGGCTGGAAAACTGGAGCAGAAGTCAGTCTTGCAGGGTTCAACTCGACAAATTGGACGTTTTGGAAGGTAACATTGGCCCCTGTCTGCTTGATAATGGCTCCGGTCTTGAGGTAGATTACAAACTGGGAGTCAGTTGAGTAAGGTCTGAGGAGAGATGAAGATATTGCGAGGAAAAACTAGTTATTACCGAATTGTATAGTTGGAGTTCGTTGAGAAGGTTAGAGTGCTGCTCAAAGAAGCACTAGAACCAAGAAGGACGAGTTCTGTGGTGGTTGCGAGGACTGTTGTGTAAGCTTGAGTGATGCTGATGAAAGGATTGGTCCAAGAACCAGTTTGAGGGAGAACTGTGCTGGATTCGTTGACGTAATATGTAGCTGCGTCTATATAAAGGGAAGGATGAGATAGGGCAAGGGGAATAGAGTACGGGAAGTGAAGGCAAGAGAGGAGATAAGTAGAGTTAGGAGGGAGATACTCATGGGTGTGTTGGTGAAATTAAAGGATAATTAATTTTGAGCAGTATTGAAGGACGTAGAGTATTGAGATGTTGTCAAGAAAATTCAAAGGTTTTTAATTTGGAATTTTAAGAAAAACTGACACGAAGGTTAAATTAAATATTTTTACTGGCTCATGAAAATCAATTACGGAAATTGAGAGAGAGGCTCGGTGGGGATGTGAGAGAAGGGGATGTGGGAATGAGATGGAGAGCTGGGGGAAGGAGAGGTTAAAAGGAAGATTTGTGAGGATTTTTTTTTTACATAGATTAGGATTTTGTGTGAGGGAGAGAGATTGAAAATTAATTTGAAAATGGAAAATCAGTGGTTGCATTAATTATTTTGATCTCGTAAAGCTTTTAATTGTTCGTGTCAAAGGAGTTATGTTATAAACAGGTTTTTTAATCACAATATGAAATCTATGATCCTAAACGTGCCATTGTTTATTGCCTAAAGCAATATTTCTAGAAATAAATTTTTGTTAACTGCAAACTACGAAGAGAAAATTAGTCTTCTCCTCGAAAGAACTTCATTGAAAGATCCAATAGACATGTCTTTGAGGTGATGATGGGTATCGTAGAGGAAGATTTATGGTAGTTTGGGCTGAAGGGATGAGAGTGATTGCCTGAGTTTTTGAAGAATCAAGGTTTTTAATTCCCCTCAGTAGCACTTTTCAGTGATTGATTTGAGAATTTTGGTTTAAAAACTACGATGATAAACAGTTAAAAAAAAATAAACGAGTGGCAGATCAATCTGAAACTGAAAAAATCAGACGTTCCTTGCTCAGAAAAGGCAAAAACTCCAAGACCAATCTGGATGATTTAAGCTCAAGCCTCAGAAGCTTTGTGAGTTTTTTATGCGAGGTAAGTTATAGAAAACTAGTAGTCCATTAGGATGATGTATTGAAGGTAACAGAAGTTCGAAAGGCGTGAATGTCAAACCCGAACTATCCTCAAAGAGACCTTTGATATAGAGGGATTTTGCAGAAGATTGGTGAACCGAACGTGGGAGTTTTTGATAGTTTTTGAAGGTTGAAAGCAGGAGGAAGTATTGAGGTTTCTTTATTTGGCTAAAGAGAAAATCTGAGTTCAAAAAAAGCTTCTAAAATTTAAACTGTTAAAATCTCTGGCCATGGAGTGGTGATTCCAATAAAGACCAAGGCTTTTTCATTTCAGAAAGGGTCTTGGAATCTGAAAGACTCTCAAGCTTGCTATGAGACTCTTTAGAGCGAGTATTGGGCTCAGGGAGGCCAGTATTGAAGGATCTTTGGGGTATGTTGTGAAAAATCAAGAAGAGCTGAAAATTTAAAAGATTTACAGAATCATTTTTTCAGTTCTGAATAATCATTCGAAGGTCTCTTGAGAGATGGCTTGAGACATCTCATGAGGCTCGAATTTGATGGTGCGAATAGAAATCATCCATTGAAGATAATATTCTGTCGAGAAATGATAAAGAAAGTAGTTTTGAAGAGGTTTTTAATATGAAAACGACCAGGTGGGAAGAAGTGCAATTGAAGTGTTCTATGAAAAGGGAAGCTTAAGAACAATAGGTTCAGAAAGGCTGACGAGATTGGGTTGGTTTATGGTGGAGATTCCTTTTTCCTTGCCAAACAGTTACCGTCTTTTTAAGGGTTTAATGTTCTGGAAGGAGAAAAATTAGAAATCTCTGGAAAAAGAAATCAAATGGTTTTCCTTTGGAATCTCTTTGATGACTCTGAAATCTTCCACCAAAAATCTCTTGAGAATCGATTTGAACAATTTTAGCTTCTAAAAGTTTTCTCAAAAACTTTTTGAAGATTTGGAAATTTTCTAAGGAAATTTTTTTATAATAAAAATTAGTTGAACTTTGGAAAGAGCCAACCTCAAAAGAAAGAGTTTTGGATTTTAAACTTTTCTCAAGATGATTTTTGTTCTTGTAGACCCTTGCTCTCCTGAAAATCAAATTTGAGTTCCACTTCTTATTTGGAAAATCAGACTTGGTCTTGGAGGTGAGACCCAGGTCTGACTTGGACAGTTTTTTTTCTTTTCTTTATTATTATTATCATTTGAGTCCTCAGACTCGGCAATCCATACAACATACATTATATGAATGTCTATTAGTAAAATTCTTTTCTTTTCTTTTCAAAAAATTCTATTCAAAATCTTTGGTTAAATTTGTACTTTTAACAAAATTTATTTCAAAGAAAAATTTTAAGAAGAATTTTTTTGTTCAAAGTGTTCAAAATAACCAGGGTTCAGAATTTGAGATTTTAAAAATCAGGACTATTTTCGGGATTAATCCTGAGCCTGTCCTCAAAACTTCCCCAAAGAGGAAATATTCATAAAAAAATTGATGTCACATTTTGAGTCAGAATGGTCGTTAAATGTTAAATTCTTTTCATAGGTCGTCTTTGAATTGAAGAAATTTCATTCAGGAGACTCAATTGAATCTTTTTGAGAGTTTTTGTTGAAAGAATTTTGTTGATTTTTTTGGTAGAGAAATATAGAGAAAATTCTCGGAAATTTTTTTTTTCAAAAGCATTCTGTCAATAATGAAAAAAATCCGGACCAATTCCGGACAACTTTTCGAAAATCCGGAGGACTCCAAACCCTGAAAATAACATACAAAAAATTTCGGATTTTACAAAATTTTTCTTTTATTGAGAGTTGGTGAAAATAATTAAGAAAATAAAAGTGGAGTTGTTTATTCTCAGTACAACAAAGACAAGTGTCTTTAAAAACAAGTATTATCTATCTTACAGATAATTACCAGTCAAGGCTATCTTTCGATATGGATTTTCCAAAAAACATATCCATAAAGAATCAAATATTTGACTGATTTTTTCAACATATAATCATACAGGAGTGTAATTTAGCAGCAAAGCCAATAAGCTTTCTCTATTCTTGAGAGCCCTTCATTACCGATTAGAATTTTGCGAATTTTGTGAACTTTTCTTTGACAAAGTCACAATCCAATTCTCTTTACTGAATTTCAACACTTTACTCAGCTTATTATCCACACTCTCTATTGGACTTTTCACAATTTCCTGTTCCAAAATCTCTGTAAAATCTTCAAAATCTTCCTCTCCACCAACCGGAAGGTTCAACCCTGTACTCCCACCTCTTCTTTTCCTTAACGTCCAACTTATCAAATCCGCTCCTGTTTGATTTGTAGACGAGAAAATCGGCAATTCTGTAAAGCTATTCTCTCTTCTTTCTGATGAAATACAATTCTGCGGGCTTGTTCCATCATCGTCAGCGGCAATTTCAGGGAGAACTAAGGGCTTAAGACGACGTTCTGAAGATGGACAGAGCAAGATATCCGTGCCTGTAGCGAAGATCGGTCCTTCAGATTGCATTGAAGTGGGAGATTGAAGGCCAGCAGGGAGAGTTTGTTGGCCTTGTTGTTCAGTATTTGTGTCAATGGTGAGCTTGAGATTCTTGTAGATTTTATCAGTGAGGATTTTGGAGCTGAGTCTTGTGATGGTATTGCGAAGAGATAAAGCAGTATTTTTGAAGATTTTGAAAAAGACATAGAGACTGTATGTGACAAAAATGAGGCCGCTCATGATATCTATTGCGTAAAGCATGTAAGAAACCTTGTCCATTGGTTCTCCTATTGTGGAACATTAACATTCAAAAGGAGTGGAGAGTTGATTACCACGAGCAAAATAGAGGCCAGTATATAAAATAAGAGCAGAGGAGGCAAGGCTGAGAGCTTCAGCAATGTTAAGTTCCGGGGAGTTGTAAGGCGAGATTTTGTAAGAAGCAACAAAAAATGAAGCGAGGATCAAGAAGCCAAGGTAAGCTTGGAGATATTCAAAGGTGATAAAGACAGAGGTGATGATCAAGAGGACTTTACGAACCAGAACAGCAATCTCCCTATTTAAAAAGTGGTAAGAAAAGAGGTTTTCAAGGAGAGGAACAAACCAGAAAAGGGCATTTCTTTGGTAGGATTTGAAGATAAAGGTGTATTGTCTTTGAATTTTAGCAGTATTTCGAAGCTCTTTTTCTCGTGTCCAATAAGCAAGGGTGGCAAATGGAGCGAGAAGACCGAAGAGGAGAGTGGGAACTCCAATACCAAGGGCCCAGCCAAGATGTTGAGGCTTCCAACATTCGACTTGGACATCAGAGACCAAATAATATTTCGGATCAGCTAATGAGCCATAGTTCTTGCAGTTGAAGAGTTCAAACATGATTTTGATGATGCCAGGCTGGAGGATATACGTTATGACAATGATAGTGAGGATAATCTTAGATTTGAAGTCAATATTCCCACAGACTGATTTCTTTTGGGATTTAAAGATAATGACCCAGACAAAATAGGCAATTATCATGTAAGCTAAAGGTTCACCTAAGATGACAAGAACCTTGTTGAAAAAGACATTTTTATTATTCCCTTTTTCTAAAGCGATAAAACAGTCAACTGAGAGGGCGTCGATATTTGTCGGGACAATCTTGGAGAGCCCATCCATTAAATAGGAAAAAACCTTTGGGAAATTGAAGTGAAAGTCAGAAGTCAGAGTGAGGATTTGAATGAAATCAATGACGATTTTGATGAGTGTCGACTGAAGAACGGCTTTCTTACGTGCTGAAACATTAAGACTCGCTCCTTTATGATTAACTCTATGTGAATGTTTTAATCGGATGTCTCAAGAGGAGTTTTTACCTGACTGTGGAGATAATTGCTACGGCTTGAAGGAGCAAATATCCGCCGAACATGACATAGTAGAGTTTGCTTTCGCTACAATTGATACATGATTGGTTGCTTCCAAACTTCGCATAGCCAGCAGCACAACTACTACAAGCGATCCCTTCATACCCTTCAGCACAAAATCCTGTCAAACTAATCTCCTTGCCTCCATCCTTGGATCCTCCAAGGCAAGCTTCTGTTTGAGGGCATTCAATGAGATTTTCTGAAGACTCATCGATTCTCCAATATCCTTGGGCGGGATACAGATAAGATCCTCCAATACAAACAGCATTATCCAGACATTTGAGGCAAGATTTTGCTGTAAAAGGATCTTCAAAACTATACGTACGACTCGAACATGATGAACATCTTTTGAGAGGAATTAGAATGAATAAGGAATGATTATTACATAGAAGTTGAACTATCATAAATTTGTCCAATCGAGCATTTATCAAGAATAACAGAGAAGAAAAGCAAAGGAAGGGATTCAAAGGTATTGGAAGACCGGGAAAGATAAGATCCTTCAATGGAGAGCGTCAGGGTAGTATCAAAAGCTCCCTTGACGCTGAAAGCGTTGAATACGTAGGCAATAGCTAAAGAAAGTCAGGGAGGAAGGTCAGTGGGAAGGATTTTTACAGTCAGTGTAAGTGAATTTTCCATTTCCAAGCATTCCAACAAGATTTGAAGAAGAAGATGATGAACTGGATGAATAACTCTTGATCTTGAATTCTCCTTGTCTAACAACTTTAATAAAAGATGTAAAGAAGAAATATACGCATAGTTTGCAAGGCCAACCAGGTTTCCAAAGGCATCAATAATCGAGACTTCGAATAATAAATTCGGATAGGATCCAGATGTGAGAGCGACTGACTTGGCAACCTCTGTAGTGATCGAGTCATATATCAATTTCTAAGGAAGAGCTCGAAATATATTCAAAGAGAAAGAGTTTTACTGTGGAGGAACTGGAAAGGAGATCTTTGGTTGTGACGCTATCAAGATAAAGGAAAAATGGTTCCACATAATAGATTCTGAGTCTTAGAGAGGTGGGAACAGAGGCTAGATCTCCTCCATATTGAGCAGTATTGTGCTGAAAGGTGCTGGTTGAGTAATCGTAGTTCATGATCCCAAGTGCAATTAAAGCAGCGCCTTGTGAAGCATTGTTGCTTGTAAATGCACTTTGTGTCAATTCAACTAATGTTGTGTAACCTTTTCATGAGATGAAGGATGTGATAGAAAGAGATTTACTGGAAGTTTTTGTAGCAATAGCGCCTCCTTCTATGGCAGAATTTTCAATAAAAGATGAGGAGTCAACTGTTAAAGATTGGTCTCCAATATAGATTCCTCCTCCAAAATTGGCTTTGTTCTGGAGAAAGGCAGCTTGGGTAATTGTTAAAGAATCCTGGACACCTAATGTATTTAATGAATTACTTGCTGACTGATATATTTCAAAGTACTATTATCAAGGAAAGCCAAGGCTCCACCGTTTCCAGAAGCTTGATTATTGTAAAAATGAGAGTTGAGGATCTGAATAGAGCTTGCTTGGTCTTGGACATAGATGGAACCACCATTGGAGGCTTGATTATTCTCAAAGATACAGTCTGTGATTGTATGAGCTCCTCCTTGGCCTGAAATCTGAATCGCCTACGAGAGAAATAAGCCCTTTTTAAAAATTGGAATGAAGGGATACGCCGCCGTTAACAAGGGTATTGAAGGAATTTTCTGTAAAAGAGATCTTATTTAGAGTGGAACTGGAGCTATCTAGAACAAGGAATTGGATTGGTTGACTGGATTTAGCAGAGGATAAACTGTTGGCGTCGAATGATTGGGACAATAAGCGACTTTCAAGGCTATTTGAGAAGCTGGAATTCTGAAGAGTGATCACGGAATTTTTGACTTTGAGGCCTGAAAACCCGGTTCTAGAGAAGGCAGAGCCGTTTATCTTGAGGGCTGAAACTTTCAAAGCATTGAGTAAGAAGATTTGGTCAGTAGTTTCTGGACTGACTTTTAGCATATTCTGAGCAGTAATATTGGAGAAAAGAACTTGAGTGCAACTTGTTAAAGAGATCAAATCTACGTTAGAATTGATATCTGTAAAGGAGGAGTTTATAATTTGAAGACTGTCTGATGATGTTGACTTTAATAGACAGTATGAAAGCGAGGATTTTGGGCAAGAGATCTGGCTAACAGTGATATTTTTCATGAAGGTTGTGACGTCTGGAAGAAGAAACAAAGGAGAAGAAATGTTTTGAATAACAGAGTCTGTGAAGTTTAGCGAGCTTGAGGTTGTATATAGAAGAACAGCATCATTATTACTGGAAGAAATGTCTCTGATTTGAACATTATTGATATTGAGAGCTCCATCGATCTCTTCAGCATAAAAGAAAGAACCTTGTGGGGCAGAGCTTGCAGTAAAATTGCTCTTTGTGATGGTGATTGTATTTCCAATTGATATGTAGAAGTCTCCTCCTGCTTCTCCTGCTTGACTATTCTCAAAAGTGCATTGGTCGACTGTGATACTACCGGTATCAAGGTAAATACAGCCTCCTTCTATGGTGAAATGTTAGAAAAGGGCATAAGCTGTTGAGGTACTTTCTTGAGCAGTTGAACTGAGGAAGGTGTTCTGAACGAATTCGAAGCTTTGAAGATTGGTTTTATAATTATTTGCACTCAAATACCAAGAACCGCCAAGGGTCCCAGCTGTATTATCTACAGTACTTTTAACATAAAACCTTCACATAGTCATACTTTGATAGAAAGAGTGTTCTTCAAGAAAGATAAAGGAGGCTCGAAGACCGTAAGCAACACCTCCAGCTTGCCCGGCAGCGTTATTCACGTAGACATTCTTCGAGGAAAAGACCTTGTAATCTGTAAGGGTGAACGAGTAGACAGCCCCATTTTGAGCACATTTATTGTTTTTGAAGGTGTTATTTATGATGTTCAGGGAACTTGTCGTCTGTCTCATGGTTTCAGAACTGAAAATGCCGCCGGATTGAGAGGCAGAATTACTGTCAAATGTATTGTTTGTGAGATTTATATTCGCTTGGTAGTTCTCATAGGCGTTTATCAGTCCATTTGCTAAAAGAAGGATGAGAAATTGGCTATTAATAAGGAGTTTACCGTTGGTATTGTTAAAGAAAAAAGAGTTATTGAAGAGGACGTTGACAGGTTTCATGGGGGAGTAGATGGAAAAGAGGCTGGGAAATACGGTATTGATATCATAAGAGATGACTGTATTATTAAGCACAGTGATGTTTTCAAGCGTGAGATATGACTCTGTTATTTCATTGTAAAAGGGGTTTCTGGGGAAGTTTCGCAAGGAGAAGACGACGTAGTTCTGATTGTTTTGAAAGAGACAGTTGGTTATAATGACCTCCAGAGCATTGATAAATTGTAGAGCGCGATGTTGTGTTGCCTGCTCCCTTGGTATCGTCGGATCACTCTCGACTGTTAAATTGTCCACCTAGGAGGGTATATTAGGAAGATAGCTTGGGAGTCTTACGGAAAGGTATAGGATTTCAGGGCCAAGGAGACCGCCCATATCATTATTATACCAGATTGAATTGTTCAGAAACATCCTTTAAAATCATTAGAATAGCACGAGATTGTCTTACTTTCCGTATGTACTATGAACTGTGATAACGTAAGTATTATTTGAGTTCTTTAGATAACTTGTTCCGTCAATGTCAGTATAACCCTATTCATCATGGTAAGACTAAGGGAGCCCCAACCGCATGAATTACGTTAAGGTTGAAATTGTTCACATAGATGTTCATAGGGTTGTTAGGATTCAAGCCAAGAGTTCCAGGGTCATTAGTGTTGAGGATAAGAAGGATATTTTGATGGTTTCCGATAAGACTTTGGGAGCTTGACATGTTACTAAAGGTACAATCTGTGAAATTTTGCTTCATAACATCTTGGGTCGCAAGTACAGGGCCATAAACATCTTTAGCAGTAACATTATACGCTGTCACGGAATGTCCCCTTATGAAGGTGAGGAGAGGAAGGGGCAATTTAACATCCTGAACCGACGTTCTTTCAGAATATAAGTTTGATATGTTGACAGTGTCTAGGCCCATCAAGAGAATATTTGCATTTCTGCTGTCTTTTATGGTGATATCCTTGAGTTCTGCATTAGGTAACACACTCCAAGAATACAAGAAATTTGCTGAATTTGAGCTGAGCTTCATCAAGTTCATCGCTATAAAATCGAATTATTCACTTGCCAATAATCAAAAGCAAACAGTTGAAGCTCACATCAGAGGCTGTGAAGTTGTAGATCCGAAAAATACTCGGTCCCTCAGCATTCAGGAATAGAGGGTAGGCAACATAGAGACTACTACCAACAGAAGTAACAATAGTGCCATTTTCTGTGAAGTTTTGGACGATCCCATTCCTCACAGTGACATTTGTCAATGAACCAGGTGGATCAACATAGCCGGGACCAACGCTATTCATACATAGAAAAGCACAATTCCCATTAAATGTCACATTACTGACATAAAAATCTTCGAAAATTACGCTAAAACGAGAAATAAAGCCTCCAATGAATCCAGTTGTGTAGGTCCCAACAACGATATTCCTATACACAATCATGCAAATTATTGTCTGGATCTTACTGAAATGTGTTCTTCTGGAAGGCCAATCCATACATATTTCCTGCTATATAGCTTCCAAGTAACACAAACGGGACATTAGAATTTGTTAAGTCTGTAAATATCGATCCTGTAGCGTTGATAGGGCTTCCAGAAAGCAGAAACTCGACATTGGTCAGATTTCGAAATTCACTTGTCATAATATTGATGAAGCTCTTTGAAGCTTTGCAGATCAAATATGCAGAACCTGTGGGTGCGATATCTCGCACAAGAACAGACTAAAACGAGGGAATATAATGAGAAATGAGTCAATAGGTACTTGAAAATTGAGATAACTGGAAGTGGATGGCTGAAAAGGAGCAGAGCTCGAAGATCTTGCAGGGTTCAGCTCTATTATTTGGAGATTCTGAAGGGCGAGAATCGCCGAGGACGTCTTGATAATAGCTCCAGACTGTAGCTTTAGTGGGAAATAAGATGAGGTCGTTGAAGGTCTAATGAGAATCATTAAAAGAAAAATAGATAAATAGGGAGACTTTATGGTGTAGTTAGAGCCAGAAGCGAAGGCTATTGTGGTGCTTATAGAAGCACTTTCGCCTAAAAGGACGAGGTCGCAGGTGATGGCGCCAAGAGTAGAGTAAGCTTGAGCGATACTGATAAAAGGGTTGGATAAAGAACCAGATTGAGGGGCTGCAGTGCTTGCTTCATTGACGTAGTAGGTTAATGCATCTAATTGGGAGAATTATGAAGGCCTGGAGAGAGGGAAAGTACTGAGAGTGAAGGGGAGAGAAGAGATAATGCAAAAGAGGAGGAGTAAGGCGTTCATTGATAATCTGCAGGGTTTGAAAGAAAATTAATTTTGAGCAGTATTGAAGGATGTAAAGTGCTAGTGTTGGGAAAATTAGGGAGGATGTAGGCGAAAGATTTCAATAGTGAAATTAGTCTTGAGGGTTATTGGGCTACTGAATGAGGAAAATTAAATTCAGGAAGATTAGAGGAGAAGAAAGAGGTCTGAAAGGAGAAAGATAAAAATTCTGACTCTTTGGATTGTGAAAGCCTTTTGAGGGAGATAAGTGGTTGCATTCATTGCATTGAATTAAATTTTGTTCCTTTAATTACAGAGTTGAGTCTTGTACAAGAGACTTTTTTGATTGATACAATGAATCAAATTTCAACCTCTTTAGATTCTTAAAAGACTCAAAAATAAATTCCTAGTTTGAGCCAGAAGATGAGAGAGTATCTTTAGAGGCGGGTAGGAGGGCTCTTATTTGTCGAAGAGAGCAATAAAAGGAAAATTATTTTTTGCTAAAAAAATGCAAAGTTATTTTAAGGCAAAGTTGCTTAGGATTAATTAAAAGGGTTAGTTTAAAACTACCAGAAACCCGAGTTTAACTTCAAATCAGAGCCCTTATGTTAACCTCTGCATGTCTCAAACTCCCAAAAACCTTGAAAAATATGAGATGTCAACTGACTCCTAGCCAGGAAAATTCTTTGGGGAGCAGCCTGGGAAGATTATTTCTTCAGCAAAATAGCTAAACTCTCAGTTTTATTGAAAATAGTCCCAATTTTGAATTGATGAAAATTGATTGGCAACTAAAATGAGTATGACTTCTTCCAAGTGATTTTTTCGTGGAAAGAAATTGCAAAGAAAGAATACCTTGAAAGTGAGAATTGAGAGAAAATAATATCTCAATAAATTTTTTGGTCATTTTGAGTAGACAGTTCGAGCCATTTAGGGCTTTCCAAAGGGTCTACTTTGTAGGCTTTGTCGGATTTTTGGTAAACTGATTCAGCAAATTTGTCGTATCTGATAATTTTTCTGAGAAATCAATCAAGAAGAAAAATTAAAAATGTTTTTGAGAATTTTGTTGATCTTTGTTAGGAGAGAAAATGAAATCTTTCTCACTGTTTTCTAGGGCTTTCCAATCTTTCTCCAAAATTCCAGACTTTGTCAGATGTCCTTTTCAAAAACTCCACACTCCCCTCAAAAAATCTGACACAATTTATTTGAGGGAGACAGATTATTAGACCTCAATATTCCTATTATGATTCAATAATTCCCAAAGATTGAACCATAAAAGCATGTGGCTCGAACAGAATTTTCTTTATCTCTCAAATGATGGGAACAATGAGAACAAAAAAAATTATTGGAAATTTCTTCCAAAAAATTCGAAACAAAATTCTCCAAAAAAAAAATCTGTTTTCATTTTGATTGATTTCTCAGGAAAATAACCAGATCCAACAAATCTGTCGGATCAGTCTGCCTAAAAATTCGACAAATAAGTTTGAAAACCTGACAAAGTCCGACAAAATAGGCACTTTAGAAAGACATCTGAGATCAAACAGAACAGACCCTGAGCACATGCTTACCACCTTA
>Ga0182738_1002154_pt1 | contig 23691 bp, 19 predicted proteins | sample eDN5th30CBELigMG_FD_128876 | JGI IMG/M metagenome (GOLD analysis project Ga0182738, IMG submission 128876) | Enriched Miracle-Growth compost microbial communities from Emeryville, California, USA - eDNA 5th pass 30_C BE-Lig MG (version 2)... ...
ATGGACGTTTAGGAACAGACAGATTCCAACGCCCAAATTAATCTGTCCGGTAATTTCGAATACAAGCGAATTACAAATTACAAAATTAATCCGCAGGGGGAGTCGAACCCTGGCCCTAGTGCAGTTTTCCAATTTCTTTTCCAAAATAAAGATTTTTACGAAATTTTTTTTCCACGCTTCACCAACAAAATAATTTTATCAGCGCCAATTTTTCAAAGAAAAGAAACACAGAATGAGTTTGGCGGATCTAATTTACCATCGTTCTTCTCTTTAAGGCCGCTCTTTGAATGAATTTGAAAATTTATGCAAAAAGCACATCTAATTTGGGCCTAAACAATTTTTTGACTCTATTAATTGAGGACGATTCGAACTCAAAAAAAATGTTCAAGGGTGAGTTTAGAATTGGAAGAAGGGCAATTTAAGAGATAAGAGAGATAATTAGATGAGATGAGCTTGGAAAAAGGGAATTTTATTGGGATCTCTTTAAGCCTTAGCTTGTAAAAAAATTTCAAAGAAAAAACTTTTCTATATCAAGACTCCAAAATTCATGATAGAATGCCTCAGAAGGCTTATTGAAAAGTGATGGATGTGTAATTTTTGAGGGAAAGGAGGTCATATTGAGAGAATTTTCACGTTCAAATTTAATCTCTTTCCTCATAAAAAAATTTTCGTTGAGATTTCAAATTAGCTAAAAAGTTGCCTTGGACTTTTTTTTGTCCTTGTTTTTTGCTTCTCTGGCAAGCTTGACTTATTGGTTGATCATCTCTTGAAAAAAAGAATAGAATGGAATATCGAATGTGAAGTTTTGATATTTTATTGCTCTTGAATTACCCAAGTACTCCTCTTTGCATGTTATTGAGACGAGAGAGTAGGAGAAAATCCAAGACAAAAAGTGTTTTAGCAACTTCAGAGATAGAAGAATTTTCAAAACAATTGGAAGAATTCCATTTCGTCCTTGAAGAGATTTTCTCATTCTGTTCAAGTTTTTTCTCGAACTCTGGACACATCTTCTGCTGATATGACAGGAAAGAAGAGTATCTCCTCTCTTATTCTAAGGAAAAGTTTTTTGGAATGAGAATTGAGAAAAAAGAATCTGAGTGAATATGCTATTTGAGCCTGCTTTCAGGGAGATCTCAAGAATATAAGAAAGAATGGCATTCAAAGAAAGCATGAGATTTTTTTTGACTGTGCAGATATAAAAAATAAAAAGACTCAAGTCGATCTCATATATAATTTTCGAATAAAAATATTTCTTTATCCAAGGTCTGAAAATTCGAGACTTGAGTTTATCAAAGAAACGTTGAGTCGAAAAAAATCAAAAGAATTGTTCAAATCTTTTTATAAAAAATAAATGAGGGCAATGAAGAATCTTTTATTTATCGAAGCTCTGAAATAGAACATAATTTTCAAGCGTAAATATTAGATGTGAATGTTGCTGATAGAGGAGGACATGAAGGAAATTAGGGCTTTGAAATTTTATAACATTTTAGAATAATTGAACATACTATAATACACATCACCCCGATAGATTGCCAATTCTTTGGATAATTAGAAGGATATATGAAATCTATTCAAGGTTTCAATGATGAGTTTCTCCTTGATGAAATTTGATGAATCCTTTTATTTCTTTTTCCAATCCATCAATCTCAAATTTTCTTGCAAACTCCTTGATTCTTTCCAAGTTTTCAAGATTTATATTATTCACCAAAAGCTCCTCATATATCTCCATGATATCCTTTTGCAGATACTTATCCCCTAATTCATACAAATCAACAGCCAAATTCTCTGTCAGCTTCACTCTATTTGTATATAAAAGCCTCAAAGAGCTAATAAAATAAGCAATTTCTGGCTTCAATGACTCAGAGAAAATCTTGAAAGACATCAATTTTCACATCTGGAGTCTCAATTATGGGATCTATTGACTCCTTCATTCCACCTAAATATCAAGATTTACCTTGGCTAGAGAGAATTTTTACTTCGGAACATGTGTTCGAAATATGTTGATCGAGTAATAAGGATAAATTTATGCGCAGGGATTTTTTCTCCTTTAACTAAAAAGTGCACATCACGTGCCTTTTCACTGAAAAGCATCGCTTCTATCTGTCCAAAGAAACTCTCCATTTTCCCTTCATAAATATTCCCCTTTGCTCTCGGTTCTTTTGGAAAAAGTGAATCAAAAGGAATTTCCTTTTGAAATACCAAGTGTGAGGCAGTATATATTTGAGATAAATCCTGTAGGATTAACCTGTCCACCTGAAACAATCAATTTATCTCCACAAACCACTCCTCTTGCGTCTCTTACAGGGGGAGGAACAGCAAGATCCTTTGTTGGAACCTTCTCCATAACATTATTCTCTATTCATTTTACACCAAGATTCGACGCTTTAATAAACCCAAATCATAGCTTTTCAGATTATTTGTAAAGCCTTTAGCTTTGATAGAGCCTCCAAAGACATACAATTTTCCAGCAATTTCTCCTGAGCAAGCTCCAAATCTTGCCTTGAATTTCAACCCTTTTGGAGTCACCTTCTCCCACTTCAGCGTTTCTAAGACTGATGAAGGTCCCCAAAGATGAAAACTTACCAAGGCTCAGGACACAAATGTCGTCAAATCTTGTCTTCCTTTCATCAGAATATCCTCCAGTTATAAATAATTTCTTGTGATATATCACACTATTATGCCCCATTCGAGCCTCTGTTAGCGTAAATTAGAATCTTTTCTTTGAAGTTGGTACCTGGGAGATCTCCTGCTACTGCACATAACCTCCAACTACAACTCTCTATCAAATGAAAAATACTGAAAAATCTTGGATAAGCGAAATAGATTACTGAGGTTCAGACTCCATAATTGATTTGTATTTCCCCATGAGGGGTCCACTTGGCATCTTCCACCAAAAATATACATTTCGTCTTCATATATATCCGCAGTATGATTACACAAAGCCAGGAAATCTCCACTTTCTTGAGCCAATGCCTCATATACAACCGTAACAGCTTAAAAACATCACTTCAAGTCCATCGCAGATTTCCTTTTTCCTTACGCTTAGTTTCTTTCAGTGTAATAAAGGCAAGATCACGCATTAGTTGATTTCCTTGAAGACCTCCAAAGGTAATAATTTGGTCTGGAGAAGAAAGGCATGCTGTATGGCCTTTACGGGCCGGAGGAAATCGATCTTTAAACTGATATTGCACCCAGGAATTTTGTGAGAGATCGAGGATTTTGATGTCTCTGAAGTCTTCGTAGCCGGTGCCTCCATAAATGATGAGATAGTTTTTGATGAGGGAGATGGAGTGGTTTGATCTTGGAGAGGAATTTGAACATTTGATTTGATCCCAAGTTGCTTTGGGTCGAAGGGTGGTGTCTGGTTCTTTGTGGGATGGTTAGAAAAGGAAGAAAAGGAAGGGTACGAACTTGCATGTGTAAAGGTTATGAGTTGATTTTTTCGAAGAAAAAGAATTTGATAATTTGATCAATGTAGTTTTATCCTCATCAGAAAGGGTATTATCCTGGTGAAATAAAATGAAATGTATTGTAAAAGACAAGGGATATGTTCAGAGAACAGGTTCTCAGAGACTTTGTTGTTTAGATATCACCAATGGGTTCTCATCAGTTTTGAATATTAGAAAAAGATAAGGCAATGAGAGAGGGATTTAATCTTTGCATTTGTTGAGATTAGTAGTATGAAAATTACTTTGAAGTTAATAATGTAAATGAAAAATATGAATGAACTTTGATTAAAATACGTAAGTTAATGTAACATAACTAAATACTGAAGTACACTTTTTAAACATTCGATTAATTTAACTTGTTAAATTACACGAATTGATCTCAATTCTTTTATCTGCTGCTACTTCCCCAAGGAGCATCAACTCTATAGCTCATAAAAACGTAGCTTAAATCAATGTCATTTTGATAGATAACCAAATCAATAGTGGCAGCAATATTTTCTCTATCATCATAGGGAGCAACATCAGCAATCATTTCATAGAAAGTTCCATCTCCATCCTTAACGTAACCAAATTCTCTCAAAACTTCCAAAGTATAATAAGTAGGAGAGATATTGGTGACAGTAGGATCATTTCTAGCAAGAAGCAAAGCAGTTCTGATACCATTAGACAAGACGTCTTGATAAGAAGCGATGACTGTTTGGTCAGTAATTGGTGTGTAGCCATCTAATAAGGCAAAGCTGGAAGAGATAAAAGTCAAAGCAAGGATCGTAGCAAGGAGAAGCTTCATATTTGAGAGAGGGATGGAGATTTTCTTTTGAATAGAAATGATGATTTTAGTTATTATTTGTGTGAGAGACGATCGGAGTATTTATAATGAGGGATAAATCCGCCATTTGTGGGAATTGTATTTGGAGAAGGCGAATTTATGAGTTTAGACTAGATTAATATTAAAATATCTTGGAGCGGTAAGTCCTAATCGAAGGTCTATTTATTATTTTTCTTGTTGGATTTTGAAAGAAACTTGCAGAGATTGTCTTGAAAGGGGTATATGAGAGCCTGTTGAAGAGTTTAAAAGGAAAATTTATGAGGAGGTGAGAGGAGAATTGAGAGTTAGAGTCTGTATAAAAAAATTTCTCAACAAAGAGGCGTTGAGAAAAGGGAGGGAGAGGATGAATATAGGAAGGAAAACTAAGAATAGAGTGAAGATGAGGAGATTATGTTGGAAGGAAAGAGGATAATTGGAGTTTAATGTGTGTTTAAGCGGGGACTTTGAGGCTTATGGTTGCGTTATTTAATAAGAACCAAGAATGCGGAAATTTATGCTCAATAATTAGAGACCTGAGGAAAAGAGGATTTTTGGGTGTTGGGAATGGTGAGATAGAGGAGTTTGGAGGAAGAAATGAGGTAGAGAGGTGGGGTGGGTTGAAGTTGAGCTTGCAAATAATCGAAGACGAAAGTATGGGAGGGAGAAGAAATAATTCGAAAAGACTTTTTTAATTAAAGACACCAATTGAATGGTTTTTGGTGTTTTGAATGACGACAACAAATTTTCAATAAAATTATAAAAGGAAAAGTGAGAATGACGATCAGAAATTTCTCCGGCTGGAGACCTTTTCTTTGAACAAAATAAAATATAGGTTCTTGTTGAGAGAAAAAGAGAGTCGAAAAAATGAATTAAAAAACTTCACAAAGAAGGCTAAAATCAGTCTTTAGAAAGAAATCAACAGAGAATTTCATAATGATATGAAGGTGATGTAAAAATTTTTTCTGCATGGGATCGTCATACGTTGACTTGATTTGCGGTAAAGAGGGCGTGATGGTGAGAGAGGAGGTGTTTTAAGCAAGCGCAAGAGGAAAAGGAGAAGGCTGGAGGTTGAAAATAGAAGAGAAGGAGCGAGCGGTAAATAAAGGGTCTGATTAATCGTGTGAAATCGTGTGAAAGAGTGAATCAGTATCAATATGGAGAGTTTGTTAATTTCGATTTTTAATTTCCAGCAGGACAAATTTTTGACCGCGAAATCCTTGACTCCTCGAAGACTCTTTTTTGTATCTTTGTTCCCTCTTCTCTGGAGGTTGGGGGACAGTTGAGAACTCTTTACTGCGTAAAATGGAGATCAGACGAGGAAAGTGAGATCAAGAGGGTTCTTTTTCAATGAATAAAAGGAAAAAGATATAATAGAGAAGAGAAAATTATGAAGCAGTCAGTTGTAAATAAAAGCTCGGGAGCCCAATTTCTGTTTCAAATGGAGCTTGAAAGTGGTTATTTCGCGTGTTCTCGAGAAGATTTGGAGGCAATTTGAGGATGGATTTGAAGAATCAAAGGGGAAAAGGAGAGAAAGAGAATGCGAGAAATTAGAGGTCGAGTATTTTAATTGCGCGGCAGAAAAATTTTTTGAACGAAATTTTGTTCTCAGAGGAACTCTCCAGCCCTCCTAATGATGGTTTGAGGCTTTTTTGGTTCTGAACCAAAACGGGTTCCGAACGAAATATACGAACTCTTGTCGTTAAGCTTGAAGACCTTGAAGTTGAAAAGTGAGAGGAAGGCATTTTTACAGGAAAAATTTGAGCCTTCTTTACCTTTTAAGTCTTTATAAAGAGGTCTTTTTCTCCAATGTGGACAGACAAGTCCATGTGAGAGGCGCGAAATAAGATTGCTCATTTAGAGGAGAAGAAGAAGAGGAGTTTCACTGCGATTAAATTCTGATCGGAAGGGAAGGAAAAGATAGTATAATTTTCGCGAGGGCTAAATTAGGGATTTATTCTTTCAGGAGTTTTTCAATTAAAAATTGTGCGAATTTTGAATTTTTTGGTTCGTTAATAACCGAAAATAATCAAATCAATTCGAATGTACTTTTGATAAAAATTTCTTCAGCGTTCTAAAGGCATGGAGAGTCAAATATTAACCTGAATCAGAAATTCTTTCTCCGCTTCTGTTTGGTGAAATATCTCAAACTGATTTGAAAACGTTGTGAAGCATTTTCTACTCACACGCGGGATGAGAGCTCTGATTCGAAAGAAAATTATCTCAGTAGAGATTGTTCTTGTTTTGAATCTGAATTAAAGATGCAGTTTTAATACAGACTCTGTCTGAAATTTTGAAGAAAAATTTGCAAAAGAATTCTTTTTGATTGAATTAATTATCACTCTATTTTAATAAAAACTCTCCAATTATTTCAAAATTGAGAAGTAACCGAAGCCGTCTTCCCTCAACTATTTCATTGGTAATCTTGGATTGAAGGTGTTTGTTCTTTTCAAAAAGAAAATTATTTGGAGATCTAGAGACGATAACCTAACTAAAAATTGAAGAATTCTTCAATTAAAAAAAATTTTTTCATACTGAGCCAACTTTTTTTTATTGAAAAAAATTTCCCTCGTTTTGTTTTGAAAAAAGTCATTTGGCATCGGTTTTCCAGCATTTCAATTTCAGAAGAGTTTGACAAAAAGCTCCAATTTTTTATTTTCCTAATTCTTTGAATGACTATGCTTCACTTTCTCTTATCTTTTTATTTGCATTTTGAGCTTTTGAGAAAGAAATTTCTTTTTTAAATATCAAGAATTTGGCAGACAGGAAATTGTCTAAAATTAGCAAAATAAATCTGAGGCGCAAATTTTATTTTATTTTATTTTTTCATCAATCGGACCAAGAACTTGAAAGTTCAAATTGAAGGACTTCTCAGGAAGGAAAAGTTTTCAACAGTTGAACATTCTTTTCCCAGTTGCCTCTTCCTCTTTTTCAAAATATATTTCTTTTTAATTGAGTTTTTTAAGGATCTATTGGAATAAAACTTTTTCACTTTCAGTTCTGAAATTAATTTTTTTTATTTCAAAGTTAAAAAAAAATGGGCTCATCTCAAACGAACCTACAACAAAATTTTTTCCTTTGTCAGAAAGAAAATGAAAATGTCCAATTTAAATGCAATTAATCCATAGCCTTTGAGGCAAAACTTTGAAAAAGACATTGTGGAAAGTGAACAAAGAATATTTTGCGTAAAATTTTATTTTTATTCAGTTTCTTTTCTGGTCTCTGGAATCCCAAAAGAAGTATTTTTTTTCCCATAAGGATCTCAATATCTCGAAAAATCCCAAGAGAATCTTTTCTTTGAAAATAAAATGAGATGATATCTCCACTCATCACAATAGTTCCTTGGCATAAAAAATAAACTTCTCCAATAAGAATTTACGTATGTATAAAATTATGCGAAATAGCTAGAAAAAATATAAAGATTATCTCACAGTCAATTTAAGAATAATCTCTCGGACATAATCATCAGAAATCTCGTCAAAATCTGGTCGACATTTCAACTGTTTGATCGATTTAGCCATATATTCTATAGCAGCCTTTCTAAGGGTTACTGAGTCCACCAGATCAGCCATTCTGGCGACCATCACATAATTATTCACATCCAAGTTTTTCGACAAGTATTCTTCACATTTAACCCTCAAATCTGGCACAGAGTATTTATCAGCCACTTCTAAAAGCTCCAAAGCCAGCTCGTTATTAAGTTTTACATCGTCACTGTAAAGAAACTCCAAAAAGCCTATTGAAATGTGAGATTATCTAATGATAAATTATTTTTATTTACTTTCGAACGTTTTGACTTTCATGTCGGGTATCGGGATTTTTGAAGTCTTTGATTCCATCATTCCACCTATTCAGATTAACAAGATTGGCTTGAAAGGTTTATACTTGAGAACATATTGGCGAAATATTTAGAATTTTTAATGAGAAACCATTTATGTGCGGGGATCTCTTTAGATTCAACTTCGAAAATAATGTCTGAATAAGGAGCTTCTTTGAGGAGTTTCTTCATTATTTGACCAAGACTTAACGGTCCTTGTGGATTAATTAGTTCTTGTTCTTGTGAAGTCCCATCCATTTGGCCCTCACCTTTAATAATTATCGCATAAAATAGAAGGAGGATAACCTAATGAAAATGCCCAGAGCCCATGGCATCCATGGGACGAAACTGTATGGCCCCCATGCGTTACTGTTGTTTTCCCATTTGGATTCCAGCCTCCAAAAACATAGAGCTGATCTTTATACTCAGTTATAGTAAACTCGTTTCTCATTGTCAGGCTTTTTCCTTCTTGTTTAATCTCATTCCATTGATTTTGACCTATTTATCTTGAGATTCCTATGAGAATTAATTTATGTTACGAATATCATAGCTCCATAATTTGATGGGAGGAGAAGAGTCTTCATCAGCTCCCAGAATGTAGACGTGTCCATTGACTGGCTGTGAGCATTCTGTGCTTCTGACCAGGTTCGGAAACCTTTCAGTATTGAGATCTTCCCAAGCCAAAGTATCTGAATATTTCAATATGTAACAATTGCCAAGAGAGAAAATGTACCTAGATTGAGGACTTTAAAGATACTCCAAGCAACCTTTTTGAAGGTTGAAGCGAAGACATAGATTTTATTTTCATATAAGAAGCTGGAATGATAAGGCAGCCCATCTAAAACAATGCTTGAGAAACAAGAATAAGATGAAAATAACCTTTTGGTACATTGCCAAATTCTGAAGGTGGAAGCCAATCGGCAGGTCTATGCCACTCCCATGTATCTAAGCCAATTCTTAGCTGATAATGTCTATAATAAAATTGTTTTACTCAAGTCCAAGTACCAGAGGTCTTTCACTGAATTTTTTTGGTCATCCACGCCTCCGATAATAAACATTTTATCTTTGTAGATATGTGCTGTATGATAATCTCTTTTTGCCAAATGAATATTCGTCTTTGCAAGCTCCCATTGTGCTGTTCGCTTTCCTTCTAAATAAAACCATTTGAATAAGCGTGGAAAAACAATTTTCTGTTACCTCCTTGCTTTTCAGAGATTGTGAGAATTCCAACTTCAGAAGATTGGGACGTCTCGTTTCCTCGTCCTCCAAAGACAACGAGCTTGTTATCTTTCCAATAACATGTCGAATGATTCACAAGAGGGCTCGGATTTCTTCCTGTGACCTGAATCTTTTCACAAACTTGAGTTTTAAGGTTAAAACTGAAGCAAAAGGATTCTTCTTTCGCGGCCCCTTCAGTTGCTGCCCCTCCAATAATAATCATATTGTCACCAAGGAGCGTGGATGTATGGCCATATTTGGACATCCTTTTCGTCAGATTCTGGGCCTCAACGCTTCTCCATGAGTGTAGCTGCTTTTCTGTAGGCCTTTTAATAGTTGCTGAAGAAAAGAAATATTTAAGGTTGTTGTTGTTTTGGTCTGTGGACTGAAAGAGCATAGTAAAGAAGAAGAAGTTCTTTTGATAAGAAACTAAATTTTAATTATAATAAAAAACTTTGTGCGTGTGACTCTTTTATGCTAAAATAATCTGTTTAATTCGGGTATTGGGTGGAAAAGGATTGGTGATTGCGACATTTCACTTATAATGTTGCGACTCAGAGTTTTTGAGGGTCTGGACTGGAGTGAAGCTGCTTGACTGTTGTGAAAATGGTCTGGGTTCAAGAAGGAAATTTTCGTGGCGATGTGCCTCTTTGGACCTTAAAATTGGTTCTTTCGAGACCTTCAGAGTTTATCAAGGCTCTGCCAAAATGTTTCCGAGGATATAGTATCTCAATCCGTGGAGAAAAGAGGAGAAAACTTGGGGGAAGAAAGTTTTGAGGAGTCTATTGCCACGTAGACCAGGTTGATTTAGAATTTAAATAATGTGAAATTTTTCATTTTGAATTAAACTGAAAAATCTTTTTGAAAGGTTTTTTTTTCCTTTAGAGAAAAGTCTCTTTTCACATTACAATTTGGACGTAATTTCAAACAAATAAAGAATAAGGAAAATAGATCAAAGAATCTCAAGGATCTTTTAGAGTTAATTTAAGGATAATTCTTGGAATATACTCATTAGAAATCTCGCCAAAATCATGTCTCCGTTTCACCAGTTTTATCTCTTTCTCCATAGAATCTGTGACTGCCTTTTTACAGTTCCCAAGTGCCACTTGAAACCTTCAAATGTGTTGGCCTTCATATCTGGAATTGATTTTCTGAGGAGTCTGAGGGAGTCTCTTGAGAGAAAAAGGCTTTTGAGCCAATGATGGAACTTGCTTTGTGGTTAAGTTGAAGTGGCAGCGGAGAAGAGGCTTGGAAGGGTGATTGGAAATTAAATTATAATAGATTTGAGAAATAAAGAGGACTATTAGTTTTGGTTTGATATAGGAAACTAATATGTTGATTTCTAATCAAATTATTATGAGATTGAGATATTGTTGTATTGTCTTTCTTCTTCAAAATCTTCATCATGCAATATTAATGCAGAAGAGAGTTCCTTGCTAAAGATTTGCTGGAACGTTTTATCCGCTAAAATCTTACGCAGCCTCTATGACACTATTAAGAAGAAATTCGAGGGCATGGTTCCAAAGATAAAATAAACAAAAGAGAAGTTAAAGTCTTTTTTCTTGCAGAAAACAAAGATAAAAATTATATAAAATTATTTTCAACACGATTAATGAAAAATTGAGAAAAATAGAAAATTTTCAATACAATAAAGAAAAACTTCCTTGTCAATATTTTTCCAGCCTTCTTACGCTTGGAATACCAATTGACTAAATTACTCAATACTGAACATTTACCTTATAAAAAATTACATTCATTGCAAAGTATCCATTCCTCTTATTTTGAGGACTCCTAACGTCCACTACCACTATTTACAGCCCTGACGATCTCATCTTCAATCCTTTCTCTTCTTTTCTCCGCTCCATCTTCCTTATTCTCTTTATTCTCCTTTCCAAATCCATTTACCAAACATTTCTCCATATAATCCATATTTTCCCTTGTCCTCCCCGAAATCTCAAAGAACTGAGCCTTTAACCCTTCCGCAGCCATCCTCCCTTCTTCATAACTCACTTGTCTTTCTTCTTCCAAATCACATTTATTCCCAATCAGAATTATCCTCACTCCTTCTTTCGCTAATCCTTTTATCTCTTTTACCCAATCTGATATATTATCAAAAGACTCTCTATTTGTGATATCATACACCAATAAAAATGCATGGGCCTCTTGAAATCCGCTCATTGTGAGCTTACGAAATCTTGCGTCACCTGAACTGTCCCAATACTGGATTCTTATCTTTCGGTCTGCAACATTTATATCTCTTGTAATGAGCTCAAATCCAAGGCTGAAGGGGCCAGGAGCGCTGTCGAATTTATAGTTTCTGGCAAGACGCTTGTAGATGTTGGATTTTCCGACCTTTAAGTCTCCTATGAGGAGAACTCGAAACTTGTCAACAGAAGTAAAGTTCATGTTTTTTCAGATAAATAAAGTGAATTTATTCTGTTAAATTTTTTTTTGATAGCTTGGTAATTTGATTAATCTAGAAGCTTTTAAAGAATTATTAAGCTATCGTTAGTTCATAAAAGTATTGGATTCAAAAATGGCTTGAACTAAATTCTATGAGAAATAAAAATGCCATATCGAGATAGTCATCTCTTTCTCTCTTAAGAACGAACTTCTGCCTCATAACTTTATGACTTTTAAGGGCTTACGCAATATTTTCACTGTTTTGATGAAGACCCAATCAGAATATTTAGGCGAATATAAATAACTGCAAATACTTGTATGTATTTAATCAAATATTTTGCTGTCAAAATCAATACGCAAAAGCGAAGCTATATGAGTATAAGGGTTCTTGCATAACCATGAGAATATGTTTTGTGTCTTGGGATCCAAAACCTGCTCCTGAAATCCAGAGAAAATTTTCTCTCTATAAATATTTTCTTCCCAAGGCTCACTTTCCATTTTTTCTTGGCAAGTTTACTTTCAGAAGGACATCAGAATAACTCCGTCTTTTTCTATGAACTATGAGCTGAGAATGCAACGAAAAAATTTTCAAGTAATCATTACCTTGAAATGATCTTTCTTCAAAGACAATCTTTCATTAACACTTCCAAATCATCCGATTTCAAAGGTATCGAACGATAGAATTCTGTCCCTTGAGTCCTGAAAGAATCAAATTCCTTCCTCGCCAATAAATTATTCCGAATCACTATTTCTCATAAAATCTTCAAAGAAACCATTTAAACATTTCTAAATCCTCCTTCAGAGACTTCAAACGCTAACATAGAACTTCTATTGTACATCTTGCTCTTTGAGATTTCTCATTGGCTCTCATATTCTTTAATCCTTCATTTTATCCAAGAAAATCTATATTCCTTGGCTTGCTCAAAGTAAGACTCCCTATTTGGACCCAAATTGCCTTATTCTAGTCATTTTTAATCCTATTTGCAGTTCTCAAAGAAAACTTCCTTGTAATGTTCTCATGAACTGCATCTTCGATCTCCATTGTTATCTTGTTAAAAACTTTCAATCATCTCTTCTAATGTCAAAGTTTTCAACAAAGAAGAGATATTCAATTCGAATAAACTGAATAGAATGAAAACCGACAAGGGCTTAGCTGTCTGAATACATAAGTTTATTTTGTTTCCTCTTGGCGGTTTATAATATCCCTATTATCAATAATTTCCCTTTGTTTAACAGAGAAATTAACAAAGAAATTAAACAATTCATCCACGAAACACGTTTCACTTCCTATAAAAAGACCGGTAATTAAGACCTATTATTTCTTAATCTCTCTATCAAATCCTTTGGTATACCTTTCACTTGACTTTGGCCTGACAACTCATGCTCAAAATTCAAGAATCTGAAGGAGATTTCAATAGAAAATGTTTAAAAGAGAAGAATATTCTATTGGAATGTAGCATACAATGCTTGAATCGTTAAAAATTAAACAAAGAACAAAAGAAGTAGTGATCTAGAAATACAAAGAAATGAGATAAAGAATCTCAGCTTATTCAGCTCAGCGAGACAAAACAGGTATTCATGCCAATAAATAAATTAACCCTGAGATTTTTTTGTTGATATTTTTCCCCTTGACGGCTATTTTTTAGAAGCAAGAACAAATTGACAAAGTCATGCTGCTATCCTTTTTTGCTTTAGAATTCTCTATGCTACTCTTTATTCTCATTCCATCTTCCATCTTATCATTATACAATTCCTTTGCCATAGTTTCCAAGCAATACCTTACACCTTCTGATGTTTTCGCTGAAACTTCAAAAAACATCATCCCTTTTTCTTCAGCTAAAGCTCTCCCTTCTTCATAACTTACCTGTCTCTTTTCCTCGAGGTCACATTTATTTCCAAGCAAGATCATTACGGCTCCATCTTTGCCTTTCTTTGTGATCTCTTCGAACCATTTCTCAAGATTTTTGAATGATTTTCTGTTGGTAATATCGTAGACCACAAAGAAACAATGAATTCCTTTATAAAGAAAGAAAGCATTTGATCTGAAGATGTCTTTGCCAGGACTGTCCCAAATAAGCAGCTTTAGATTGTCATTTTTATTGATTTGGTAATTTACAGCGATGTATTCTGTGCTTTGAGTGAGTTTGGCTGTGTTGTCCCAATCAAAGGGAGGCTGGTTTTGGAGCCTGCGGATGAGATTGGTTTTGCCAGTTTTGGTATCACCAAGTAGAAGAATATTAAACCAGAATTTCGGTCGAGGGTTCATAACTAATAGTTTGATCGGTTGTTTCTATTATAAATTCTTTGTGAGAACTGAAAATTTTAATCAGTACTGGATCCAGTTAGCTTTTCTATGATAATTTTATGTGCTCTATGAGTGATGATAATCGGTCATTTGAGAAGGGTTTTGCTAAGTGTTGAATCCTTTTGAAGAAGCTCTCGAGGGTTGAAGGCAATATTGACAAGATTTTCTGTAGAAGAGGGGGCTTTGGAAGGTAGTTGAGTATTACTGATTCCACGTACATGAAAGAACCATGATGTAGGCTCACTTGGGATGAAAATGACGAAGATAATGTGAGAGATAAGGAGGGGATAATGGACAAGAAGGAAATTTTAGAAAGAAGTTGGAGGATCTGACGAAAAATCCGACTTTTCTTGGGAAATTCAGAATGAAATGAGGATTCACACACCGAAAATACTGTTAGAGCAGAGTTCTTGAATGATTTTAGAAGGTCTTGAGACAGGCTGAAATAAGTAGATGTATTTCGAGTGGTTAGAAGAAAATTTTTGGGTGAGGATGATAATGATAAAGATGAGAGTATTGTGGGAAAAAACAGGCATTTGGAGTGGCGTTTTTTGCTTGTTGAGAGATATGAAATCTTTTTGTTGCAAGCCATCTTTTTATAGACAATATGATTTTCAAGAAAATATTGTGTAATGAAGGAATTTTCCCTTTTTTATGAAAAATAGAAAGAAAACTTCTCGTATGGAAAAAATAATATACACTTTCTTTAACAAAAAAACTATTCTCCCTGAGGCAAACCAAGTCTCAACGATTTCAATCGAATAATATACAAATCATAAACAAAATTTTCATCTGGAAATACACATCATTTACTATGGTAAATCACAAAGAGCACAAGAACATCTTTTATCACTCAATTCCAACGTTTCCAACACATCCTCCCTACACCGTTCCTCTCTTTCACCCTTCTTTGCCTCTAACAGCTTCTTCCACAAAGACTGGCTCATTTTATTCATATTCTCCGTTGTCTTTGCTGACACTTCATAAAACTCTATTCCTAAATTCTCTCCCAATGTTCTTCCTTCTTCATAGCTAACCCTTCTCTTCTGTTCCAAATCACATTTATTCCCAATTAGCATGATCTTTCCTCCTTCATTTCCCGACCTTTTCACCTGTTCCAACCAATCCGTTACATGCATAAATGAATCTCTGCTTGTTATATCATAAACCACTATAATCCCATTAGCCTGCTCTATGTCTGAAGAGAGAAGAGTTCTACAAGCTTGTCCAGCTCCTGTGTCACAAAGGCGAAGAAAAAGAGGAGTTTTATTATTCAAAAGATCGTATGTGAACATGTAATCTACAAGAAAGGTCCCTTTCGAGGTATCGTCCCAATTGTAATTGAATTTGTTGGAGAGTTTGTGGAAGATATTGCTTTTTCCGGTCTGAGTGTCACCAAGGATTATGATATTGAAGGCCTCATTGAACATTGGGTCGGTCTTATCAGTCATTTTTGGGCTGAGAGATTTGAATTATTTTGAAATTATTCTGTTTGGGAATGTGGATAAAATTATTAATAAGCCTTCAAATTCGACGAATTGTTCGTTCGGGATAAGAATGAAAATTGTTATTGATGAGGATTTAGATCTTTGTAATTGAAGTTTTCGAAAGAGAGAAGATAGAAAAATTAGGGATCAAATTTTTTTGGAGATTGGAAAAATTGAAAATCTGCTCAAAAACTTTTTGATGAAATTCTCAAAGACCTCATCTAGGAAAAAGTTTTTTTTTTCGAAATTCGAAACTGAGAAAAAAATTGAGAAAAGATTTTGATGAATTGTGAGTTGACTTTAAAAAAAAATTGTCTTCCCTAATTTTCATTCGAGATCATGAATTACTGTATACCCTGATGAACATTATATACTAATTAGGATTACAGTCCCAAGGGGGTTCTTCTATCTCTCCCCTTGATTAATATTCTTCATGGCATTAACTAAGCCGTGATCCATACATCGCTCTAAATGTATGAGCGAAAAGTATTGTTCTTGAAATGAAATGAAATTTGCATTCTTGAGAAAAAAATTTTTATTAAAAAAAGTCGAACTCTGGATTTCTTTTGTCATTTTTTTTTTTCATTAGAACGAGAACTGAATTTTTTACTGAAAGACTGTTCCGATCAAGCCTTTCTTTTAAGGTGAAAACTCTCCGAATTTTAAGTTCTTTTTTCAAGAACTCTCAAAATCACAATGAATGAAGAAAAAATTAGTTTTTCAGATTGAAGTGAATCAAGGTTCAGAGATTACAATATTTTACTTTATCACATAATATTCCTGATAAAATCTATCAATTTTCAAATAAGAACATATCTTATCAATCAACATAAAATTTCATTTTAAAGAAGTCCATTCAAAGTCTCATCATTCACAATCATGACTTCCACACTTTCTTCTTCCTCAAGAGCCTCAACATTGACCCATTCTCCTTCATAACAAACTTCTTCCGCTTCGCATACTTCTCCTTCTTCTGTTCCTATCGGCTCTGGACAAGCTTGATCCGCAACCAAGCCATTAGGATCACTGGTACACGCGAGACAATTATTCAAGAACGTCGTGTAGGTGCCTTGGGAGCTGAGACAAACAGGAGCATAATCATCAGTACAAGGTTGGCACCCTAAACAGCAAGGGCCGAAGCCTAAACTGACACCATTGACTGTTTTTAAAACCATGAAATCAGGACAAAGAGGGGTATTGCAGATTTCCGTGACCTCAGCTTCTTCTTCTTGGGCTTGGATTGAATAGAAAGATAAGCAGAGGAGAGAGAGGAGGAGGAGGGTGGTTTTAAATGACATATGAGGGATAATAAAGAGGATGATTAAATTAATGATTATAGAGAAGGTATGGCATGGGGCTAAAAATAGGAGAGGGACGGGTTGTGATTGGATGGTTTGGTTGGCAAGAAATTAGAAAATAGAATGATCTTATTTGAGTTTTTGTTGGGGTAAATATGTAATTTTAGGCTTGAATTTGATGTTAAAAAAGATAGTGGGAAGTTATTGCATTTAAGAGGATTAAAGAATTCTGTTGAGGGTTTATGTTCGAGTTTAAGGAAGAGCTGGCTCTACAGAGTGGAAAGTTGAAGTTTTGAGGAGAAAAGAGCTGAAAACAGAAATGTTGAAGCGGAGAGTCGGGAAGTAGTTTGCCTTTTTATTTGGATTAAGACAAGAAAAACTGACTGACTATTTTTAGAAAAAAAAGGCCCTGCAAGTATAACCCAGATCTCCCTTGGATTTTTCAAAAGGACCCTCTTTGAAGAACACAAAGACTCTTCTCTTTATTTGAGATGACTTTTGGGCAAGCCTTTCTGCTTGAACAAATCTTAAGATTGAATTGTTATATTTCAAGAAAATGACCTGAATTCCATCATTTTTGAGTGTTCTTTTCTTTTATTCTCCTGACATTTTGATGTTGTTCGAAATGGAATTCTTGAATATTCTGGGACTTTTTGAAGAATTCTGAGATTCATTCAGGAGAAATACAATTAATTGAAAGGTTTATATTTTCACACGCATTTAACTGCTCTAGAAACCACTGAAGGCGTTTGAATTATCTCCAAATCTAAATATTATTTTTATCCCTTATCATAATTGAAAACAAAACCTCTCTCTTAAGATCCCACTTTGATGCCTTTAAGACTGATTTAACTTGACATTTTAACAGAAAAGATCTTTATAAAGGTTTCTTTTGATGTTTATTATCTAGTGGTTGAATTGGAGGATACTGAGACCTCGTAGGATCTCTCTTTTGAGGAGATTAGTATATCTCTTGATGATCGAAATTATATAATCAGGTTAAGAGTGTTAGCTAAATTTAGCTGGAAAATTATGGCAAATTTAATCAATTGTCTTTATTAAAAATTCCATCAAAGGCAGGTCTAATTTTTTATTTTTGGCTTTGTAACACAATCCCGCTCTTTCCGTGGAGTTCTTTGAGCAAAATTCGAATTTTTCCGTTCAAATAATGTCAAGAGCTCTCCTTCCCTCTTCTGAGTTGATTCAAAGGAGAAATTATTGCAATGAGAAACTCTACAGAATTAATTTTTGAATCGTCATGAGGTAAAGTTGAGAGCATAAGTATTGAAATTCCTCCCTCTCAAACCTTGTTATTTGTTAGACATGATGAAGATTGGCTCTTCCAATGAGAAATCCTGGAGCCAGGAGTATTCTAATTCAAAATGAAGAGAAAAATAAACTAAATTTTTGTCTGATTGTTCTCTTTTGCTTTTTTTCTAAATAAAATTTTCGAACTTTCTCAAAGAAAATAGATAACCTGTCGATATTTAAACAAATTTCAAGTGCTCTATAAATCAAAGTTTAAATCATTGAAATTCCAAATGGTTTAAGAAAAAGGTCGACCTTGGATATCGTCATTCAACTATTCAACCTGACTCAGGGATCACCATTTTTCTTTTCTCTCAATTCTAATAAAAAGAAATCTGGTCATTTTAGACGAGTTCGAAAGACTTCCTAAAGACGATATTTTTCTTCTCAGATCAGATCAAATGGAGGTTTCTTCTCAGAAGATATTTTAAAGAAAAATATGTCTCAGTACTTTTTTATGGTCTTCCCAATTGATAGAGAAATAAAGGAGAAAATTGCTTCTGTTTTGGGAATCCTTTTGATATTCTCATAAAATCTTAAAAATGGGAAGGATTTCGAGACCTTTTTCCGCTTTTGAGAGAAAATCGCTCAGTCAAGGCTGCTAAGAAGTGTTTCTCTCGCCTAAAGCAAAACATGGTTTGACTGAAAAAAATTAAAGGCCTTTTTTTTTCAATACAGAAAACTCTTTCGAGTCAAACGATTCCTCATCATAAAAATTTCTCTTCAGAAGAGAAAAGTGACAAAAATAGTTTCTTTACAATTCTTGAAACTCATGAGATTTCAGGTCTCATTTGAGTCCTTTCGTCATCCATTGAGAGTCTTGCCAAAACTGGTAAAATTTCTCTGGCTTTTTTCCTTCAAAAATTCATGAAGGAGAATCCTTCTACGAAAGACTTTTCTCCCAGAAATTAAATTTTAATTCAGACGGATTGATAATCCAACTTAATTGAGAAGAAAAAAGGAAATCAATTTTACCTCTCACTTTTCTTCATAAAGCTACTCCTAACTAAATTTAAAAGTGAAAACTTCTCTGGATAATTAATTTAATTCCTTATCACTGAATATCACTGAACTTCATCTTTCATTAAATTATCTCCACATCTTCAAACTCCAAAGAAAACTACCTCGTCGCTTGAAGAAACACCCCGAATCTTGAATGAAAACGAGCTACTCGCTTCTTGACAGACTCTTTCAATGAAGGCTTAGCCAAAGAAACTGGAAATGTCCGTTTTTTGGCTTCTAAACATGTTTTAAATGGAGTTGAGGACAGCTTTAGCTCACTACTATAATTGGCAGAAATACTTTGAAGTGATCTGAATTTCAAAGCTTCGATTTATTGGCCAGTTAAACCGAAGTAAAATGTCGCATCTCAATTAAATCAAATTTGAACCAGACCTGTTTTTCCACGTTTGTAAAAAATTTCTCCAGAAACATTGCTGTGGGGTTCGGTCAGCCCTTCTAATTTTTTTACGTCTGCTTCTTCTAAACGAGAAAGTTCAGGATTAGAATAGGCATCCTTTTGAATTCAATGGTTTTTGAGGTGGCTTCGATCCCTTGGAGGCTGACATTAGATTATAATAATGGGGCCCTTCGAAATTTGAAGATGGATTTTACAAGGGCCTAAAGGTCAGAAGGAATAAAGCACTAGAAGGTTGATAAAGAAATTTGTGAATATTATCTTGAATTTTTTTTTATGACGTGTCAAAAGTTTGGAAAGTGGCGATAGAAAATTTTTGAAAAGAGGTCTTCTTTTCATCAAAGTGAAAGCTTTTGGCAAGACTTTCTCATGAAAATATTGGTTTTTCATTCATAGAATCTCTTGGAAAATTTTTCGCTTTAATCTTCGGCCTTTATGCCCAAAAAAATGGAATTTTTCTATTCTAAATTTTTTTCCCTTAAAAAACCCTCCATTTCACTATCATTCTCGACTTTATCAATTGAGGATGCAAAGAGATTAACCTCTTTTATCATTCGTGTTTTTCTTTGTGATGGTTTTCAAGAGCTGGGAATAATGAATTCAGAAAAATCGATCTCATTAAGGGAAGTAAAATCAATACAGGATCGATCATTAGATTTATTCCTCAAACTAATTTTTATGTCGAAGTAGCTTTCTTACACACTGGTTTATTGAGAGATAATTTCAGAATTCTTCTTTTTAAAAGATAGCCTTCCATTTTTAGTAGTTCTTTAGAGCTTCAAAGATTGAAACCTTACTATCTCTTTATTTTGCCCTGCTCTTGTAAAGAAATTATTTTTTCCAAATCCTTTGACAAACAGGACAAAATTTTGAAAGAGAAGATACCATTTTTTCAAAATAAAACTTGTTTGATGCTTTTCTTTCAAAGAAAAATTCAGGTTTTAATCATTTTCAAAAATCCTTCTTTCTTAATAAGAGTCGAATCTCTTTCATTTTTTTTTTCGCGCTTGATCTCTTTAATCTCTGAAAGGCCAATTTTATATGATCTTAGCCTCATTAACACTCCCTTAAAAATAATAAAATTATAGAAATAAATTTCATCTTCTCCACGAGTTTAGTAGAACATTTTTTCACTCCCATTCAATATGAAAGAGGTTCATTGTCCCTATTGAGACACCTGAAGGTAATGAGGCCTCAGGAATCATCTTCTCTTGTTTTCTCTTTGAAGAGAAGGCGGGCAAATAATTTCAAGTTTCATTTAATTGTAAGCAAATTAATTAATTTTAGAGTTAATTCTGCACCTTTAATTTTCTTATGATAGTCAGAATTCTTTTTCAATACAAAGCCAAAGAAAGCGAGAGAAATAATGTCTATTTCTTGAGAAGTCCTAAGGCTCTCTAATAAACAAGAAGAAATAACACGACATTTTTTGTTCAAAGATTTTACGATTTTCATCATGAGAACCTTTAGTGATCTCTCTATTCGAAGCAATGAGACCCCTTAATCGAATTATTATTCCCCTCAAGATTCCTTGTCTTGAACTCTTCGGTTTTGTGCTGATACCCTTGAAGATTCTCAGCTCACAAAAAAAGTTGACTTATCAATGAAATTTTTCTTTGGAGGCAGAGAAGGCCATTGGCCAATCCTTTGTTATTTCATTTTGTTTTTTTGTATTATCTAATGGATAATGAGCTCGTCTAATGATTTGTCTTAAAAAAATTTTTAGCGACCAATAGGCTCTGCTCTCTTACAGATTAATTCAATATATTTGCCCTTAATCTGGAAAGTCTTGTCTAAGAAAATTGAGATATTGTTTTTTGCAGAATTCGATTTTTAATTGAATTCAATTTTCCTAAAATAGTAGTCGGAGAAATAGTGATTCATTATTTTAGATATCAGCAACTCAAACTCGATCGATAAAAGTAGTCCAATCTCACCATAAAAAATCACTGAAGAATACTGGAATAATACATCAAATTTTTCCTTTAAAATCCAAAGAGAGGCTCCGAATTTTTCTTCTGAATAGGGACAATTTTTTACCTTTTTGAGGGTGGGTCTTTTGAAGAGAGTTTAGGTTTGATAGAAAAGACAAAGAGGTCTTGTGGTTTTATTTATTAGAATGAAGAGAATGACCAAATTTTAGAGGTCTCAGAGAAAATACATTGAGCTTTTAAAAATTTTAGTTCGAAGTAGTCGAGGAATTCTGTTCCTTCAAAAATTTATCACAAAACAAATTTTGTGATTTTGAATCAGTCTGTCTTTAAAAAAACAATTAAAATATGGAAAAAAGCAACCCTAAGGACCTAGACAGATCTATCTCAGCATATAGAACAAGTTTTCAGGGCTAGATTGGCCTAAATTTGGGTCTTTTGATCAAACTAGAATTCTTTAAAATTTAATAGTTTGAGGCGTGTGAACAATTTAAATAATTCCTTATAAGGAAACTAAAGCCTTGTTTTTCTATTACAAAATCACTTTCCAGCTTTACAATATGAATCAGGCACCTTTCTTCACTTTCACAACATTCTAAGCAAATGAAATAGATTCTAACTTCTTTTCATGCCAAATTTAACTTCTGAATTTGCATGTCACTGTCCACTCAGAAGAAAACTATTTTCACTTTGTTGGACTGATTGTCTGAGCATCACAGCATATTGTTTGCTTTTTCACTCCTTCAATTAGCTTGAGAGTTGAATTGCCTGCTTTAATCCTTGCATTTTATGTTCGGGTGTATAGAAAATTCATTATAACACTATTTTCAAAAAAGGTGTATACGAAGTGTTTCTCTGTGGATTTAGTGAAAGAAGTGATAGAAGAAGGCTATGAAAGGTTTTAGAGGAGCTTGTGAGGAAGAGAAGAGATTTTTGTCTTTTTAACTGACAGGATAAATTTCATATTTTATATGCCGAGTTTCAATTTATTCTAAAAGAATGTCGGAACCTCACTTTAAACATGAAAAGATGATGATTTCGAAAGAAGATGACAAAGGAAGTCGTGTCTGTAAAATTTCTGGATTTGAAAAATAAAATTTGTTTGAAAGGTTACTAATTTAAGCATTGCTATTGTTGGAAGAAAATTTTCTCAGGTTATCTAAATATTAGGCTTATTGGCAATTTATAGTCATCTATTAAATATATTGAAGCAAGAGTTGAGATAATCGATTTTGATCAATCGACTGCAAGGCTCCATTTAACTTTGTATTATGACAGATGACATGCAGGGTGAGATAATTACCCTCCAAAAAACTTTCCAGAGTTTTTTTTCTTCACTTTCAACGCTTACAAAGTCCGGCGGAAAGGCCGAATATTCTCTCAAGTTAGAACTAAATTTAAATAATTTTATTGCTTCCTCCATAGAGTGTGTGGAAACGGAAGTGTGGAGAGTCGTTTTGGTATTGAGAAGAAAGTGTATTTTGGTTGAAGGCTAGGATCCTGCCTTAAAATTTTATAAAATGAATTTGTGAAGAACTGATGGTGATTTCTAGAATGACTAGCTGGTTCCGAGGCCTTTAAAGAGTGACTTTAAAGGAGAAAATAGTCACATAATCGTTCCAGGTGAATGACCTACTGAGTGGTTTAATTTGAAATGTTTAGACCTAAGCGTTTTATGTTTGAAAATATATATTTTTGAACAGGATACCTGAGCTTTTATAGATCTTTCACAAAGAAATCTTATGGAAAATGGCATCGCGGTCATCCCAGAACCCATAATCCAAGGGAGGATTTTACAAAAGAATGGAGCAGTGAAACCGAAAAAGGGAAGAAAGTCTAGCATATATCAATAAAAGTGGGTGAGATTGATTTTGAGAGGAAAGAGAGAAATCCAGAACGAGAATAAAATTGACAAAGGAGTATAGCTAACTGTCAGATAGCCTGATTGGGTGATTTGAGGCCAATAACTTTAAGCTATTTTTGTCTTTTTAAAATGGACAAGTGAAACGAGATTGATTAGTTGTCAGTTAGCTTTGAATTTTTCTTTTTTTAATGAGAAAAAATTGTTTTGATTAAGATAAATCTTGCCGGTATTTAAGCTACCAGTTCTGGCCTACTAGTCATTTGAAATCTCTTTTGATATTTATAAACACAAAAATATTAAAAATTTTGTGATTTCTCACTTTTATAACTGTGTAGACCACTTTATGAATCCACATCATTTCTTTCACCTCTTCAACTACCCTCCCACCGTTC
>Ga0182738_1002156_pt1 | contig 23675 bp, 21 predicted proteins | sample eDN5th30CBELigMG_FD_128876 | JGI IMG/M metagenome (GOLD analysis project Ga0182738, IMG submission 128876) | Enriched Miracle-Growth compost microbial communities from Emeryville, California, USA - eDNA 5th pass 30_C BE-Lig MG (version 2)... ...
CGGCGCGAAGCCGGAGACGTAGACGGCGCCGCCGTCAAAGGTCTCGCCCTGCTCCTTGACGGCCTGCTCCAGCACCAGGCGCGCCATGTCGGCGTCGGACTGCTCGATCTGCGGGATCTTGGCGTTGTCGAGATTGACGTCATAGGCGACGACCGGGATGCCGGCGTCGAGCGCCGCCTGGGCGACGTCCTTCAGCGCTTCGGGCTGGCCGTTGTTGATGACGATGCCCTTCACGCCGAGATTGACCGCCTGCTGGATCAGCTCGCGCTGGGCGTTGATGTCGTTGCGGGCCTGGGAGAGATTGGCCTCGACGCCGAGCGCATCGGCCTGGCGCTTCACGCCGGCCTCGAACGCCTGCAGCCAGTCGCCCGAGCCGAGGAAGCTGATGACGGCGATCTTGACGCCGCCCTTGTCGAACGGCGCCGGCGCGCCGGCGATGCCTTCGGCGAAAGCGCCCGAGGAGAGCGCGGTGAGGCTCGCAGCGAGTGCGAACGAGAGAAGCTTCTTGCCCATATCCATACCCCGTCAGTTTCTGAACGTCGCTCGCAGCAGCCGAGGCGACCGCGAACGGTGCGCCGGCCAGGTCGCCGCAATTCGCTGCCAAGCTAGCGTTCCGCCGATGGGCATAAAGAAAAGCGATTTCAATTCAAGCGGGAATCTGGGTCGTTTGTTGCAGCAACCGTTGTGCCGGGCTGCCAAGCCGGCTTCCGGTGGGGAGCCGTCCCGCTAGAGCGCGCCAGAGACGCCGCGGCCGCCGATCCAGACGGCGGCGAGATTGGCCTTCGAGGCCGTGTAGACGATCTTCTGCAGCGCGTCCTCGTCGCTGTCGATATCGTCCCAGACGCGCATCGTGCCGCCTGGCGCGTCGGGATCGACGAGGATGGCGTCGAAATGGTAGCCGGGCGCGAATTGGCCGACGGGAAGGTCGAGCGCGTCGCCGCCGCCCGCCGTCGCAAGGTGGAAGGCGATGTCGAAATCGATGCGCGAGCCGGGGCGGCCGCGCGTGCCTTGCGGCAGCGCGGGATCGACGCCGGTCTCGAGCATGCGCGAGGCGGCGATGGCCATGCGCTGCGCCTCGATCATCGAGGCGGTTGGGCCGCCGGAAATGTCGGTGCCGAGGCCGACGCGCACGCCCTTCGCCAGGGCCGCGCGAAGCGGGAACACCGAATTGGCGAAATAGGCGTTGGAGAGCGGGCAATGCGCGACGCCGGCGCCCCGCGCGTGGATCAGGTCCATGTCGCCCTCGGTGAGGAAGTTCGAATGCGCCAGCACGGTCCGGCGCGTCATCAGCCCGAAGCGGTCGAGCGTCTCGGCGTCGGTGCGGCCGAAGCGATCGAGCACATAGCCATGCGCCCAATCGCTCTCCGAGCAGTGGGTCTGGACATGGCAGCCGCATTCGCGCGCCAGTTCGCCAAGCCCTTCGAGCAGCGGATCAGTGCAGGAGGGCACGAAGCGCGGCGTGATGACCGGATGAACGAGGCCGTGGTTTTCCGGGTGCGCGGCCACGTAGTCGATCAGCGCCTTCGTGCCGGCTATGCCTGCTTCAGCCGAACTATCGCGATAGTAGTCGGGGCATTCGGCCGGATTATCCATCGCCACCTTGCCGACCAGCGCGCGCTGGCCCTTTTCCACGCAGATGTCGACCAGCGCCTTCGAGGCCTCGACGTGCTGGGTGGCGAAATAGAGCGCCGTCGTCGTGCCGTTGGCGATCAGGTCCCCGACCAGCGCGGAATAGTGTCGCCGGGCGAAGGCGAGGTCGGCATAGCGCGCCTCGAGCGGGAAGGTGTGCTGCTGTAGCCAGACTTCGAGCGGCACGTTGAGCGCCTTGCCGAGCTGCGGGTATTGCGGCGCGTGGATGTGCAGATCGACGAATCCGGGCAGGATGTAGCTGCGCGGCGGCGCGACGACGAGCGTTCCCGCCGCCTCCGCCGCCACGCGTGCCTCGGCATGGGCGGCGCTGCCGGCGGCGACCACCTTGGCGATCCGGCCCTCGCCGTCGATCGCGACCAGCGCATCCCTCAGGATCTCGATCTCGCCCAATATCGGCGCATGGCAGAAGGTGCCGGCGATCGTTTTGTGGCGGAGATCGGTCACGGGTCGGATCCTGTCGTAGGTCGTCGGGCTCAGCCGAGGCTGCGCTGGCGCAGCGCATGGGCGCGGGTGCGGAACTCGCGGCGGATTTCCGCCTCGTCTATACCCGCGACGATGCGGTTTTCCATCAGCATTCGCCCGTGGACGATCGTATGCGTGACGTCGTCGGCGCGGCTCGAATAGACCAGCGCGGCGGCGGTGTCATAGACGGGCAGGCTGTGCGCCTTGTCGAGGTCGACGACGATGACGTCGGCCATCATGCCCGGCACGAGCTGGCCGGTCTCCGGCCGGTTCATCGCCTTGGCGCCCTGCGCCGTCGCAAGCTCCAGGATCTCGTGGGTCTTCAGGAACTCGACGTCGTTGGTCTTGTCCTTGTGGATCAGCCCCGCGAACTTCATCTCCTGGAACATGTCGAGCGTGTTGTGGCTGGCCGGGCCGTCGGTGGCGAGGCCGACCGTGATGCCGTGCTCCAGCACGCATTTGAGCGGCATGGTGCCGGAATTGAGCTTGGCGTTGCAGCACGGGCAATGGCCGATCTTGACGTCATGCGCCGCCAGGATCTTCATGTCTTCGGTGTCGAGCTGCGTGCAATGCGCCGCCGTGATGTCCCCCTTGAGGAAGCCGAGCGATTCCAGCCAGCGCACCGGCGAGGTGCCGTAATTCTCGGCCATATAGGCCATTTCCTGCGTGCCTTCGGCGAGGTGGGTGTGGATGGGCACGCTGTAGGCATCGGCCACCTCGCGCGTCAGCCGGTACATCTCTTCGCCGCAGGAATAGGGTGCATGCGGCGACAGGCCGATCTGCAGCAGGCCGTCGCGGGTCTTGTGATGCTTGGCGACGAGGTCGCCGAAATTGTTCAGCGTCTTCCACGACCAGTCGGTGATCGGCGCATAGAGGCCGCGATCGGCGAAGCCATAGCCCAGCGTCGCCCGCAGCGGGATCTTCTTCAGCGCCTCGATCTCGGGCTCGACGGCATAGGCGTCGAAGTGCTCGTTGAAAGTGGTGATGCCGGATTTCACCATTTCGACCAGGCCGGTCAGGCTCGCCCAATAGAGCGTCTCCGGATCGAAATTGCGCTTCAGCTGCCACATGGTCGAGAGCCATTCGAACAGCTTCACATCCTCCAGCAGCCCGCGCAGCAGCATGTTGGAGGCGATATGCGTGTGGCTGTCGCAGAAGCCCGGCATGACGGCCGACAGCGACGCATCGACGACCTTTCGCGCGCCGCGGATATCGACCTGATCGGCCGGGCCGACGGCGGCGATGGTGTTGCCGGTGATGGCGACGACGCCGTTCTCGATCGGCTTGGCGCCGCCCATCGGCAGCACGGTGCCGTTGATGATGGCAATATCGATGGTCATGAAACGTTTAACCTCGGGATCATGCAGGATGGACAGGCGATCGCCATCGGCCGGCGGACCGGCGCGAGGGAGGAACGGCAGGGTGGTTCAGGCGGCGCGTTCGGCGGTGCCGAAGGTGACGCCCTTCTCCTTCAGCCAGCGCCGATAGGCGACCGAGGAGATGTCGGCACGGGTCGGAATTTCCGCGCGAGGTTCGAGAGGCAAGAGACGCGGGCGCTGGTTCTCCAGGATGATGCGATCCTGCAGGAAGATCAGCTGCTGGAAATGCACCATGCTCGTCAGCGTGCTCTCGTCGTCGATGATGAACATCACCGGATGGGCGCGGCAGCGGTCATGGTCGAGCGGCTGCACGAACAGGCAGATCACGTCCCAGCGGTTGGCCGCCGCGGGACAGGTCTTGTAGAGCATCGTCTGGAATGGCGCGGCGACGCGATACATGTACTGCGTCATGATTCCGCCCGAGGCGGACAGCGCCGCCTGCGGCTGGAAGAACTCGCAATTCGTCGCCCAGACCTCGTCGACGTCGCGGCGGATCTCGGTCGTGTAGTGACGCACTTCCGTGTGCGGCTCGGCGCCGAGGATGTCGGTGTGGACAAAGGGGAAATGCGCCATGTCGAGGAAGTTCTCGACGATGCGCAGGCCGGACGCGCGAACCGCGACCGCGCCGCAGACGACATGCCGGCGGTCCGGCTCGTCGGCCTCGGGAATGTCGAACAGTTCGCGTTCCGGCGTGCCCAGCGTCGTCCAGATGAAACCGTAGCGATCGCGGGTCGGCAGCGGTTCGCCGAGGGCGCCGCCCTCCAGCTTTTCCCGCACGACGACGGCGCCCGCCGGATCGCGGGAAACGACGAGGTCGCGGCCGAGCAGCCGGTTCGGCTTCGCCTCGGCCGGAATCTCGGCCGCGATGTCGATCACGTACCATTGGTCGAGGGATGCTTTTTCAGCCGGTCTTGCCATGGGCTGTCTCCTCAAGGGGCAGAGGCGGCGGGGTGCGCCGTGGAAGTGTTGCAGAAGCCTGGCCTCGCGGCCAGACGGGCTCATCGTTCGTCGCGGAAGAACGGCACGCCGAGGCCGGCCGGCGCGGTGAAGCCAAGCCGCAACCGCCGCCACAGGAACACCGGCAGGATCATCGCCAGCATGGTGCCGAGATAGGGCAGCATCGACAGGAAGGTGGGCGAGATCGGCCAGTTGCGGGCCTGCCCGACATAGCCGATCGCCGTGATGACGCCGAAGAGCAGCGCGCCGAACACGGCGCCGAACGGCCGGTAGCCGGCGAAGATCACCAGCGCCACGGCGATCCAGCCGCGCCCCGCCACCACGCCATCCGACCAGGATGGCACGAAGGCGAGCGTCAGATAGGCGCCGGCCCCGGCGCCGAGCGCCGCGCCGATCGTGACATAGCAGAAGCGGATCAGCGTCACAGGGATGCCGGCGGAATCAGCGGCAGCAGGGTTTTCGCCAACGGCGCGGACATTCATGCCGTGCCGGGTGCGGAACAGCATGAAGGAAATCACGGCCGGGATGATCAGGTAGATCAGATAGACGAGGATGTTCTGCGAGAAGAAGGCGCGGCCGAGGATCGGCAGATCGCTCAGATAGGGGATGATGATCTTCTCGAACGTCGCCTTGGCGGGCATACCGGAATAGCCCTTGCCGATGGTGACGGCGAGGCCGGAGCCAAGCATGGTCAGCGCCAGACCGCACAAGACCTGATTGGCGCGGAAGACGACGGTCGCCAGCGCGAACAGCGCGCCGAAGCCGAGCCCAACCAGCAGCGCCATGGCGAAGCCGAAGAACGGGTTGGGATACAGCGTCACGGCGATGATGCCGGTGACGCCGCCCAGCGCCATCAGCCCTTCGACGCCGAGGTTGAAGACGCCGACGCGTTCGGCCAGCACTTCGCCGAGCGCCGCGAGCGCCAGGACTCCGCCCGCCAGAACCGCCGTCGTCAGGATGCCGGTGATGAGTTCCATGGGATTTCCTCAGCCCGTCGCGGTCGCCGCCGCTGCCTGGGGCAGGGCGCGGACAAGGCGGTAATGGGCGAACTGGTCGGCAACCGCCGTGAACATCATGATCAGCCCGGTGAGCGCCAGCACCGCGGCGGTGGTCAGGCCCTGGGTCTGCAGGATGATGCCGGCATTCAGAATGATCGCCATCAGAGCCGCGCCGGCGATGACGCCGACCGGCGAACCGCGTGCCAGCACCGCGACCATGACGCCGAGATAACCGTAATTGTTGGAAATGCCGCCCTGAAGCCGATGCACCGTGCCGGTCACTTCCAGCATGCCCGCAAGTCCGGCGATGGCGCCGGAAAGCAGCATGATGGCGATCATGCGGCGGCGGACGGGGATGCCCGCATAGTGCGCTGCTTCCGGATTGGCGCCGGTCAGGCGGATCTCGTAGCCCCATTTGGTATAGCGCAGCAGCAGGCCAAACAGGACCGGCGCAATCAGCGCGATGACGAAGCCCCAATGCAGCGAGCCGAAGAAATCCGGCATTTCGTAAGGCACGCGGCCGGTCGAGGCGACGGTGCCGGTGGTGCGGTCGCGCCAGGGGCCGGTGGCGACGTAATAGACCAGCAGCAGGGCGACGAAGTTCAGCAGCAGCGTGGTGATGATCTCGTCGACCTTGCCATAGGCACGGGCAAGCGTCGGGACGAGGATCCAGAGCGCGCCACCCGCCGCCCCGGCGATGAAGCAGAGCACCAGCATGGCCGGCTCCGGTCCCTTGACGAACAGGCCGATCGCGGTCGCCGCGAAGGCGCCGATATAGAACTGGCCGTCAGCGCCGATGTTCCAGAGGCCGATCTTCATCATCACGGTGACGGCGAGGCCGGTCAGGATCAGCGGCGTCAGCAGCAGGCCGAGATCCTCGAGCCCGAAGCGCGAGCCGAGGCTCTTCTTGAGGATCTGGGTGCCGAGATGCAGCGGGTCGAAGCCGCAGGCGGCGAGCACGACCGCGCCGACCGCCAGCGCCGCGATGAAGCTGATGACGCGGGCGGCGAGGATGCGCCGGCCGGAAACGGCCGAGACGCGCACGAGGCGCAGGGATTGCAGGCCGCTCATGTCAGGCCGCCTCGACGGTTGGCGCGGTGGCCTGCTTCGTCTGGCCGCCCATCAGCAGGCCGACCGTCTCGAGATCGGCGTCCTTTGTCTCGAACAGACCCATCACCCGCCCCTTGAACATGACGGCGATACGGTCGGTGACGTCGAACAATTCGGATAGCTCCTCGGAGATCAGCACGACCGCCACGCCGGCATTGCGCAGGTCGATCAGATAGCGAAGCAGGGTCGAGATCGCGCCGACATCGAGGCCGCGGCTCGGATAGGCGGCGACGATGGCGAGCCTGGCGATGCGCATCTCGCGCCGGGCGACGAGGCGTTGCTGGTTGCCGCCGGAAAGGTTGCGGATCGGCGTGCGCAGCGAGGGCAGCGTCACCTCGGCATCGGCCGCGATTTCTCTGGCGAGCGTGTCGGCGGCGCCCGGCTTGAACAGGATTCCCTGCGCGATCGGCGGCTCGGTGTAGGCGCGCAGCACCGCGTTGTCGCTGACCGAGAGGCTGGGCGCGACGCCGCTGCGCAGCCGGTCTTCCGGGATGTGGCCGACGCCGATATCGAGGAAGAGGGCGGGCGAGGGATCCTCCATGGCGACGCCCTCGATGAGGACCCTGCCGCTGGTCGGCTTGCGCACGCCCGTGAGGATTTCGGAGAGTTCGCGCTGGCCGTTGCCGGCGACCCCGGCGATGCCGAGGATTTCGCCGGCGCGGACCGGCAGGCTGGCCTCGATCAGCCCGGCACGACCGCGATCGTCGGCGGCCGAGACGTCTTCGAGCGAGATCACGACGCGGCCGGGTTCGTCGCGCGGCTTCATCGCCTCGCGCAGGCCGCCCAGAACCATTTCGCGCCCGACCATCAACTGGGCCAGCTTCGTCGTCGTGCAATTGGCCGTCGCTTCCGTGACGACCTTGCGGCCGCCGCGCAGCACAGTGACGCGGTCGGAAATCTCCAGCACCTCGTCCAGCTTGTGGCTGATGAAGATGACCGAATTGCCGGCCGCCTTGAAGGCGCGCAGCGCCTTGAACAGGGTGCGCGCCTCGCTCGGCGTCAGCACGGCGGTCGGCTCGTCGAGGATCAGCACGCGAGCCTGCCGCGCCAGCACGCGCAGGATCTCGACGCGCTGCTGTTCGCCGGCGGAAAGTTCGTCGATGCGCGCCTCGGCGCGCACCGCGAGACCGTAACGCTCGGACAGTTCGCGCGTCCGCGCTTCCAGCACCTGCGCCGAGGCGAGGCGCGGCGTTTCCTTCCAGCCGAGATGGACGTTCTCGGCGACAGTGAAGGCGCGCACCAGCTTGAAGTGCTGGTGCACCATGCCGATCCCGGCGGCGATTGCCTCGACCGGCGAATTGAAGGTCTGGGCGACGCCATCGAGCAGGATACGGCCGGAATCCGGCCGGTAGATTCCGGTCAGGATGTTCATCAGCGTCGACTTGCCGGCGCCGTTCTCGCCGAGCAGCGCATGGATCTCGCCGGCTCGAAGATCGAAATCGACATCGGCATTGGCGATCACGCCGGGAAATACCTTGCCGATTCTCTCCAGCGCGATGACGGGCTGTTCGAAGGGGGCCAGGGCGGGAATATCGGTCATCAGATGGGTCGTTCCTCGGCGCCGGAATGTGTCGGTCGGCCCTTCCCGCTGCCGGGAAGGGCCTTGTTCTTGCGTCAGACCTTGAGGCCGGACACGCCTTCGATCGACCAGTCCCAGGTGTAGAGGGCTTCCGGCGTCATGATCTCGCCGGCCTTGACGCGGACATTGCCGTCGACGTCCTTGATCTCGCCGACGAAGGGGTTGAAGCCGTCATTCAGGATGCGGTCGCGCACGGCGTCGGCCTTGGCGGCGACGTCGGCGGGAACCTTGGCGCCCCAGGCGTCGCGGTCGATGCCCTTGCCCATCGGCAGCAGCGTGCCTTCGCCGCCGGTCCATTCGCCGGCCAGGCGCTTGCGGACCTGGTCGACATAATACTGGTTCCAGTCGAGCACAATCGACGTGACATAGGCATCCGGGCCATAGCGGCGGATGTCGGTGTTCCACATCGCGGCCCAGACGCCGCGCTCCTGCGCGACCTGAAGATAGGCGGCTTCATCCATGATGCCGAACAGGAAGTCGCAGCCATTGTCGATCAGCGCGGTTCCGGCCTGCTTGGCGCCCTGCGGATCGAACCAGGAATTGATCACCACCGTTTGGAGCGTCGCTTCCGGATTGACCGTGCGGGCGCCCATCAGGAAGGCGTTGGTGCCGCAGAACACCGCCGGGACCGGGAAGGAGGCGACATAGCCGAGCTTGCCGGTCTTCGACAGCAGGCCGGCGGCGACGCCCGCGACATAGGTCGGGAACCAATGCTGGATGTAGTAATAGGAGAGGTTGTCGGCCTGGCGGTGGCCGTCGCACTCCATGAAGGCGACGTCGGTGGCGCGGTCGGAGACCTCGTAGATCAGGTCGCCATAGTTCGACGTCGAGATGATCATGTTGGCGCCGTCGCTGACCATCTGGCGATAGATGCGCGTGCAATCGGCCGAGAAGGGGACGTTCTCGACTTCGAGATACTTCGCCTTCGGGAAGGCGGCCTTGACCGCTTCCAGGCCCTGGTGGTGGCTCCAGGTCCAGCCCTCGTCCGAGATCGGGCCGACATGGCCGAAGCCGATCACGGCGTCCTCTTCCTTCACGGCGGCGAGCGGCGTGGCGCCGAAGGCCGGGCGGCCGAACTGCGGCAGAATCAGCGACGAGGCGGCCGTCATGCCGGCAAGGCCCATGAAGCGGCGGCGGTCCATATTCTTGAAGTCGATCATTCTGTCCCTCTGCTTTGAATACTGTCTGGGCTCGCAGCCGCGCAGGGCGGCTGGTCGCTGTTTTGTTTGCCTAAGGAATGTGCCGTGGCTGAATCTTGGGCATTGCAATGGCCGGTCATGAAGGCTGGCCGGCCGATCGTTCGCCGGGAACGGCTGGCGCCTGGCCGTGGCGGCGCGGCTTCCGGTTGGGCAGGGAGGGTGCGATCGGGTCGCCGCCGCAAGGGCGCAACTCGCTTCGAACGGCATGGGGCGGTGGGGCGGCTAGGCGCATCGGTTCACTCCTGCCGCTGACAAAGCAATGTTCAGGCCAGTCCCTGCCAGGCGGCGCGAAGCTTGCTTGGTATCGGCTGTCGAGCAGGCGAGGTCCGGGGCAAGGTCGCATTGATGTCGCATTGCCTAGAGGATAGACATGCCTGATTGTTGTGCGAATGGCGGCTGATCTACCAGCAGGGGAATGCATGCTTCGGTCCAATATGCAGGGCAGCACCCTGAACCCGCCGGTGACGATGGTGTTCACCGGCCATTTCCGACCGGAGAGCTTTGCCGAGTTCGTGCGCCATCGCGCCGCCCGCCTGTCGCTCGCCATGCGCCTGGGCACGGTCAATGACAACCGGGTCGAGGTTGCTGTCGAAGGGGCCGCCGATCTCGTCGACATGTTCGAGATGGCCTGCAGCCTCGGGCCGATCGATTGCCTGGTGCTCGACATCCACCGAAATGCGGAACGGCAATGACCGCTCCGGAAGATCTAGAAAGCAGGGGAACGGCAGTCATGGGGTTTGCAGCCGGCTGGTACGCGCTAGCGCTGGGCAACGGCTTGGAGCCGGGCACGTCGGCGGGAACGCAATTGTTCGACAAGGAGCTGGTGGTCTGGCGCGATGCCTCGGGCGCAAGCCATGTCTGGGAGGATCGCTGCCCGCATCGCGGCATGCGGCTTTCCTTCGGCTTCGTGCGCGGCAATCACATCGCCTGCCTCTATCACGGCTGGCAATATGACGAGGCCGGCCAGTGCCGCCACATCCCGGCCCATCCGACGCTGGAGGTGCCGGAAACGATTAAGGTACCGACCTATGCCTCGGTCGAGGCCGCCGGCATGATCTGGGTGCGGTGGGACGGGGAGGCGGCGGGGCAGCCGCCGGAAGACATCGCCGCCGTGCCCGTGCGCAGCCTCTATCTCGATCGCGCGCCGGAAACGGTCGCGCAGCTGCTGGCGGCGGGCCGGGCCGGATCGTTCGAAACCCTTTCGCCGGGCACCTTCGCCACGGCGCTGGAGGGCGCCGATCTGTTCCTGGCGCTTCAGCCCTATGGCGCCGAACGCACGGCGCTGCATATCGCCCGCACCGGCGGCGACCTGCCGCTGAAGGACATCGCCGTCTGGGCCGAGGAACTGCGCGCCAGCCTAGAAGCGCTGCCGGCGGCGGGTCTCGCGCCGGCGGCCCGGCAGCCCGGAGCCGCAGCATGAGCCTCGTCCTGCACGACTACGAGCTGGATTCCGACAGCTACAAGGTGCGGCTGCTGCTTTCGGCGCTCGGCCTCCCATACGCCAAGGTGGCGGTCAATGTTCACCCCGGCCATGAGCAGCGCTCGCCGGCCTATCTGCGCCTGAACCCGCTCGGCAGCCTGCCGATCCTCGTCGATGGCGAGACAACCCTGCGCGATTCCGGAGCGATCCTCTGCTATCTCGCCCGCCTGCATGACAAGGAAGGCCAGTGGCTGCCGGCAGACCCCGTGCGCTTCGGCGAGGTGATGATGTGGCTGTTCTTTGCCGGCGCCGATCTGGCCCCAGCTACGCTGGCGCGGCTGCATCACATGCTGGAAGTTCCGGCCGATGCCGAAGCGGTCGGCGCCGCCTCGCGCCGCGCCTTCCGCATCATGGACGACCACATGACGAAGCGGGAGCTCGAAGGCTTCGCCTGGTTCGTCGGCGACCAGGCGACGCTGGCCGACATTGCTCTCTTCCCGGCGATCGCGCTGTCGCGTGACTTTGGCATCGATCACGACGAATATCCCGCTCTCCGGCGCTGGATGCGCCGGGTTCGGACGATTCCGGGTTTCATCACCATGCCGGGAATTCCCGACTATCATTGACGAAATCCGTTTTCGTCACCTCTCCCTCCGGGAGAGTCGACTATGCGTTCCCGGCAGATTCTGCCGCCATCGATCGAGGTTGAAATGACCAGGCTCACCCGCTTCTCCGTCGCGCCACTGGCCACCCAGACACGGCGTCTTGCCGATGTGGCTTCGGGCCGCGCCGCGCCGGATCTCGTCATCCGGGGCGCCCGCGTGCTCTCGACCTATTCGGAGCGCATCCTGCCCGAGCGCGAAGTCTGGATTTCCGGCGGTCGCATCGCCGCCGTAAAACCTTCCGGTACGCATAAGGGCGGCGCCAAGGCGATCTACGACGCCCGGGGCGGCATCATCGCGCCCGGCCTGGTCGACCCGCACATCCACATCGAATCGTCGATGGTCACGGCTTGCGCCTATGCCGAGGCCGCGCTGCTGAACGGCACGACCACGATCTTCTGCGACAGCCACGAGATCGGCAACGTCATGGACGTCGCCGGCGTCGAGGCGATGCTGGAAGATGCGCGCGTCGCGCCGCTCTCGATCTTCCTGACGGTGCCCTCGACCGTGCCCGCGACCTCGCCCGAGCTGGAAACGGCCGGTGGCGACCTGACGCCGGACAAGATCGCCGCGCTGTTCGACAAGTGGCCGGAAGCGGTCGCGCTCGGCGAAAAGATGGATTTCGTGCCGGTCGCCATGGGCGACGAGCGCAGCCACGCGATCATCGCGGCGGCGCTTTCGCGCGGGCGTCCGGTGTCGGGACATGTCTATGGCCGCGAATTCGTCGCCGCCTATGCCGCCAGCGGCGTCACCGACACGCATGAAGCCATCGATCGCGAGATCGCCGACGACATGCTGGAGGCCGGCATCTGGCTGTTCCTGCGCGGCGGCCCGCCGACGACGCCGTGGCACTCGCTGCCGCAGGCGATCAAGACGATCACCGAACTGGGCGCCTCGCACAAGCGCGTCGCCGTCTGCACCGATGACCGCGATGCCGACGATCTGATGCTGTTCGGTCTCGACTGGGTGGTGCGCGAGGCGGTGAAGGCCGGCATGTCGCCCGAACAGGCCTGGTCGATGGGCTCGCTGCATGGCGCGACCCGCTTCGGCCAGGATGGCGAGATCGGCGGCATGGGCGGCGGACGCCGGGCGGATCTGGTGCTGATGAGCGACGATCTCGATCCGCAATCGACCTGGTATGGCGGCGAACTGGTGGTCGACGGCGCGAAGATCACGCCGCTGCTCGATGCCGCGCTTTCCGATCGCTACCAGTACCCGAAGGCCGCCTATCAGACGGTCAAGCTTCCGGCGGATCTGAAGCTCACCCCGGATCTGCCGGCGGGTCCCGGAACGCTGCACGCGATCCGCACCGAGCTTCCCGGCATCACGCTCGGCCATGACCGGATCGAAATCGAGGCGGCGAATGACTGGGAGAGCCTGTTCGAGCGGCACGGCCTCTGCTTCGTCACCGTCGTCGAGCGGCACGGCAAGTCGGCTGGAAACGTCGCGCATGGCGTGCTCTCGAACTTCAGCCTGCTGCGCGGCGCCGTGGCGTCTTCGGTCGGACATGACAGCCATAACATCATCATCGCCGGCACCAACGAGCCGGACATGCAGCTGGCGCTCGAGACGGTTGCCGCGACCCAGGGCGGCGTCTGCGTCGTCGCCGACGGCAAGGTGCTGGCGAAGATCGACCTGCCGATCGCCGGCCTGCTCTCCGACAAGCGCGTCACGGAAGTGGCCGAGGAGACGAAGGCGCTGAAGATCGAGTGGGAAAAAGCGGGTTGCTCGATCCCCTATATGGGCTTCAACCTGATCCCGCTTTCCGTCATTCCCGAGATCCGCATCACCGACAAGGGTCTGGTGCTGGTGCCGGAGATGGAAATCCAGGCCATGTTCGAGCCGGCCTGAGGAGAAAACGAAACACCCCGGCATCGTGGGATGCCGGGGTGTTTCGTTCGCCGGGCAGAAGCCCGAACTGGGCGCCGAGGGCCGTGAGGCTCTCGCGACTAGCCGATATTGCAGGGACCCGAAACCGGGCAGGGGGCCGCCGTGATGCGATCGAGTTTCTCGCGCTTGGTCAGAACCGGCGTCTCATAGATGCGCTTGGTCATTCTGTCGTCCTTGCTGATGTGTCATCGAGTTGAGCGATTGCGATCTCCCCGGTCCTGATGGTGCAAGACGAGGGCGATGAATCCTCAGACCTGGCAGTTCGAAACCGGGCAATCCGCCGCGATGCGATCGAGCTTTTCGCGCTTGGTCAGAACCGGCGTCTCGTAGGTGCGCTTGGTCATCGTTCTTCTTTCTTTCCAAACCAGGAAACCAGCAGCGGTTGACGGGTGGCATCCTCATGGCGATGGGCCAGGAGACTGGTGTCGCCAAACGCTGAAGGGCCGTGAACGGCCCTTTGGTACTAGGTGCAGGGGTTGGAAACGGTGCAGATCTCGGCGGTGATGCGGTCGAGCTTCTCGCGCTTGATCAGAACCGGAGTCTCGTAGCTACGCTTCGTCATGTTGGCCCCCTTGGTAATAATGACAGCTGAATTTTTCTCGATTTCACCTATGGTGCGCAAGCATTTAGTTGGCACAGCAAAGGTCGAAAAATATCATTTCGAGACTGGCGTTGCCGCAATGTAACGCTGTGATTCCGATGGGGCCCGAAACTGCAAAAACCCGGCCTGCCGGCCGGGTTTCCTTGTCGAGGTGGATGGCACTTGGCGGGACGGGTCGCCAGGGGCGCCCGTCGCCTGCCTCTGCCTAGTTGCAGTTCGAGCCGACGCAGCCCGCCGCGATCCGGTCGAGCTTTTCGCGCTTGACCAGTGCCGGAGTCTCGTAGGTACGCTTGGCCATGGTGCCCCCATTTATGGCGTTGAACAGAGCCCGAGACGCATCTTCCTTTTCATGATTCCTGGCAATTGGAATCGCCGCGGAATGCACGGTCCAGGCGCCGTCGCGCAGCGAGTTTGGCGCGATGTGACGGAACGGCAACAGGCGTGTCCGGCGGCCGCGGAAGTTTGGGGCGCGCGCCTCGGCTACAGCGCCGAGGCGACCAGTTCGCGAGCCTGGCGTTCAGCGGCCTGCAGGGCGAGGAAAACGCGGTATTTCGCGTCATGGATTCCCGCCGTGGTGCCGCCCGCCGGGCGATGGACGGAGGCTAGCCGGGACATCTCGTCGATGGCCGCAACCGTGCCTTCAAAGGCTCCGGCTGCCACCGCGCCCAGGATGGCGGCCCCGAGCAGCACGGGCTCGGACGATTCAGGCACGGCGATGGCGAGCCCGGTCGCGTCGGCCATGACCTGGCGGACCAGCGGGCTTTGTCCGGCGCCGCCGGAAACGACGATCGTGTCGAGTTCCGCGCCCTGCTTTGCCAGCGCATCGACGATCTGCCGCGCGCCATAGCCGAGGCCGCAAATGCCGGCGAGATAGAGCCGCGCCAGGCTGTCGAGGTCTTCGTCCATGTCCAGCCCGGCGATCACGGCGCGGGCTTCGGGATCGGCGTTGGGAGAGCGGTTGCCGAGGAATTCCGGCACGACCTGCAGGGGCGCGGCGAGGCGGGCGATCGCCTCCGGCGTCGGGGCGAGAGTCGCCACGCGGGCTTCCAGATAGGCGAGCAGCGACTTGCCCTCGGCCTTGGCGGAGGCGACCGCCTGCGGATAGGCCGGATGCAGCTTGACCAGATGGTCGATGGCCGCGCCCGCCGCCGACTGGCCGCCTTCGTTCAGCCAGAGGCCGGGCAGCATGGCCGAGAAATAGGGGCCCCAGACGCCCGGCACGAAGCGCGGCTCGACCGTCGTCGTCATCGCGCAGGCCGAGGTGCCGAAGATGTAGGCCATCTGGCGCTTGGCGTCGGTCGGCTGGTTCGACGTATCGCGCGCGCCGATCGAGCCGACGCCGCCGGCATGCGCATCGATCATCGCCGCGCCGACCGGGGTGCCGGGCTTAAGGCCGAGTTCTTCCGCGGCCCGCGCCGTCAGGCCTTTGCCCAGCCGCGTGCCGGGATCGACCACCTCCGTGCCGATGCGGGCAAAGCCCTCATCCGCCAGAGCGCCAAGGCCGATCTGCCGGAAATAGCTCTCGTCCCAGCGCTTCTCATGCGCGAGATAGGTCCACTTGCAGGTGACGGTGCAGACGGAACGGGCGAGGCTGCCGGTGGCGCGATAGGTGAGCCAGTCGGAGAGATCGAAGAAGTGCCTTGCGGCCGCGAAGCTGTCCGGCTTGTTCTCCGACAGCCACAGCAGCTTCGGCGTTTCCATCTCCGGCGAGATGACGCCGCCGACATAGGCGAGCACCGGATGGTGGGTGGCGTTGATGCGGCGGGTCTGGTCGGTGGCGCGGTGGTCCATCCAGACGATGACATTGCGCGCGGGATCGCCGGAGGGGCTGACGGTGACGGGCTGGTCGTCGGCGCCCATCAGCACCAGCGAGCAGGTGGCGTCAAAGCCGATGCCGGCGACCTGATCGGCGGGAATGCGCGCGGCCGCCATGGCTTCGCGCACCGAGGCGACGATTGCCTGCCAGATGTTCTCCGACGACTGCTCGACGACATCGCCCGGCTCGTGCCAGAGCGTGATCTCGCGCTTGGCCGAGGCCTTCAGCACGCCGGTCGCGTCGAAGATGCCGGCGCGGGCGCTGCCCGTGCCGACATCGATGCCGATGAAATAGCTCATGCAAACGTCCCTGTTCGCGTCTCAGCCGGCGGCATCCGCTCCATAGCCGGGCCGCAGCAGCACCTTGATCGAATCCAGTCCATAAGCCTTTTCGATGGCGACGTCCCAGTCCTTCAGGCCGTAATGGTGGGTGACGATGCCCTTGGAGGTGACGAGGCCGCGCTGCAGCAGGTCGATGGCGACGGGATAGCAGTAGGGCGCCAGATGCGCGCCGCGAATGTCGAGTTCCTTGCGGTCGCCGATGATCGACCAGTCGGCCGTGGTCTCGGCGCCGAACACCGAGAACTCGACGAAGCGGCCGAGCTTGCGGATGATCTCCAGCCCTTGCGTGACGCCGGCCGGCACGCCCGTCGTCTCGATATAGACGTCGCAGCCATAGCCGTCGGTGAGGCCGCGCACGATCTCGATCGGATCCTCTTCGCGCGGGTTGATGACCACGTCGGCGCCGAAGGATTTGGCCAGCGCCAGGCGTTCCGGCACCAGGTCGATGACAACAAGCTTCTTCGGCGTCTTGAGATGCGCGATCTGCGTCATGAACAGGCCGAGCGGACCAGCGCCAGCGATGACAACGACATCATCCAGCTGGATGTCGCCGCGATTGACGGTGTGTATGGCGCAGGCGAGCGGCTCGATGATCGCCGCGTCCTCGAGCGAGATCTCTTCCGGGATCTTGTGGACGCGGGCGGTCTCGGGGATGCGCATATATTCGCACATGCCGCCATCGGCGACCTGCTTCTGGAAGCCGAAGATGTTGTGGACCTCGCACATCCAGTAGCTGCCCGAGCGGCAATAGCGGCACTTGTCGCAGGGCACGATCTGCTCGGCGATGACCCGGTCGCCGACGGCGACGCCAAAATGCTCGGCCGCTTCCTCGCCGATCTGGTCGACCCGGCCGAAGAATTCATGGCCGGGGATCACCGGGGGCTTCACATAGGGATTCTGGCCGCCCCAGAACATGTTGGCGCCGGACCAGCACTTGCAATCGCTCGCGCAGATGCCGCAGGCGTCGATCTTCAGCACCAGTTCGCGCCGCTTGGGCTCGGGCCTGCCCACCGCCTCGACGCGATAGTCCTTCGGTCCATGGCAGACGATCGCCGTCATGGTGCGCGATTGAAACATGGGAGGCCTCCCCAGGCATGTGGCCCGTTTGGCGGGCGCATCGGTTCGATGGATCAGGGCCGCGAGAATAGGATCTGCACGCCCGCCGCGCCAATGCCGAAACGCACGCCGACTGATACGGATTTGACAGGCGGGCGAGGGAGGCGAGGGGGATGGGGAGGTTGTAGCGGCCGATCTCCCCCAGGCTCGCCGTCATCCCCGGCTTGACCGGGGATCCATGCAGCCGAAGCGGGAGCCGTGCGAGACTCCCCTGCAACTCGGCTGAAGGGGGGCGGGTCTGCGCTACGCTGCGCCCGGGATGATGGCGAGCGTGGGAAGGGGCGAATCCAGATGTTCCCCTCGTCGCCCTCACACCTCCGGAATATTTTCCTTGAAGATCGCCTGCAGGCGGGTCGCCGGGCCGGTCGGGTTTTCCTCGCCGCGGGCGGCGCGGGCGAGGCGGTCGACGGCTTCGCGGGCTTCGACGCGCGGGTTCTGGTCGATCGCGGCGTCCATCGTGCCGGAGATGAGGAAACGGCGCGTGTGCTCGGTCAGTTCGTGGCCGATGAAGACGACGGATTTTTCGCGCCCCGCCTCCTGCAGCGCGCGCGAGATGCCGCGATTGCCCGCGCCGATATTGTAGATGCCGGCGAGGTCGGGATAGCGCGCCAGCAGCGCCACCGCCTCGCTATAGGCGCGCTCGGTGTCGTCGCGGATCTCGCGCAGTTCGACGATCGAGAGCCCCGGATATTCCTCGCGCAGCATGTGGCGAAAGCCCATCTCGCGCTCTTCATGGCCGCGATAGGAGAGCGAGCCGGCGAACAGGGCGACCTTGCCGGTCTCCGCCTTCATGAAGCGGCCGAGCAGATAGCCGGCGAGCCTTCCGGCGGCGCGGTTGTCGATGCCGACATAGCCGACGCGCGGCACGTGGCTGATGTCGGAGATCAGCGTCATGACCGGCACGCCCGAGCCGGCGAGCGAGCGGATCGCCTCGCGCACGACCGGATGGTCCAGCCCGATCAGGCCGACACCCTGGCTCTTGCCGCGCAGCGCTTCCAGCTTCTCGGCCAGCAGGACCGGCTCGAAGCCTTCGATCGAGTGGATGCGCAGATTGACGTCCGGCCGGACCGCGGCGGTGTCGGCGAAGCGCGCGGCGAGGTTGTTGATGAAGGTGTTGGTGCCGCCGGGCAGCACGATATCGAGATCGACGATGCCGCCGGGCAGGCTGGCGAGCGAGGCCGGCAGGACGGGGCGGGCCCCTTCCTCGACATAGCCGAGCCGGCCCGCGACCGTCAGTACGCGGTCGCGCGTGCGCTCCTTGACGCCATCGCGATTGTTGAGGACGCGGTCGACCGTCGCGGTCGAAACCCCTGCCTCCCGTGCGATGTCCGCCAGCGTCGTCCGCATTCCGTATGTCCGAGTCGTTTCAGGGCCGAAGAAAGGTACGCCGTTTGCCCGGAGGACCGGAAGCGGCGGCAGCGTCGCGATGCCAAATGATGTCTTTGATGTAAAATGATGTCAATGAAGTATTTGATGGATTTTGCATGCCGGACGGGCGCGGGGACGAGGGATGCGCGACGGCGACGCTCGATCGTCATTTCTAGCGGAATTACGCTATTTTACGGGCGTCTCTGCATCTATCGTTCCGTTCTCAAAGAGACTTGCCCCACTCGCGATGCTGCGACGCATCAAAAATGCTTGTCGAATATGATGCATTGCATCGCCTGTTGACATCGAAACAAATCAATATCAATCATCTCCGCCGATGTGACGGGTCAGCGAATGATCCGCTTGTCCTTGGGAGGGGAAATCATGTCCACGCGCGGTTCGTCCGCCGGCTCGTCCGGCTTCACCCGTCGCCATCTGCTGAAGACGGGCGGCTCGGCCTTTGCGCTCACGGCGGCGATCGGCATCGCCCCGAAGTTCCTGCGGCCGGCTTTCGCGGATACGGCGCTGTCGCCGGGCATGATCGGCGGCCCCACGGGCTTCCCGGGCGCCGAGCGCTACCAGTATGGCGCCGATACGCCGGAAGGCCGCGCCGTCGAAGGCATCAAGGCGCTCAAGGCCGCCGGCAAGGCGCCGAGCAAGATCGTGCTCGGCCTGTCGGATGGCTCGATCGGCCAGTTGACCAAGCCGTTCCCGGAAGGCGCGCCGTCGATCAAGGACCTTTGGGAGAAGGAAACCGGCGTCACGCTGGAGATCGTCGGCCAGCCCAACGGCCAGGAATTCACCAAGGCGATGCAGGATATCTCCACCCAGGGCGGGGCCTTCGACATCTATGCCGTCGAGTGGAACCGGCTGGGCGACCTCGCCGAGACCAATGGTCTCGTCAAGATGGACGAGTTCGTCGCGCAGTATAAGCCGGAATGGGACAATCCCGAGCGCGGCTATCCCGGCGGCGATGCCGGCGTCAGCCTGTTCAACCGCTATCGCGGCTCCGTCTACGGCGTCTCGCTCGATGGCGACTATCAGTGCTGGGTCTACCGCACCGACCTGTTCGGCGATGCTGCCGAGCAGTCGGCCTTCAAGGACAAGTTCGGCTACGATCTGGCGCCGCCCAGCACCTGGAAGCAGCACAGCGACATCGCCTCGCATTTCCACCGCCCGGACAAGGGCCTGTTCGGCTCGACCGACCTGCGCAACCAGGGCTGGGGCTATACCAACTGGTATCAGCGCTTCGTCTCGACCGCCTCGCCGAACCAGTTCCTGTTCGACGACAATGGCGCGCCGCTGATCAATTCGGCCAATGGCATCCTGGCGACGACGGAATATGTCGATAGCCTCGCCCATCATTCGCCGGACGCGATCTCCTGGGGCTGGCCGGAGCAGTATGGCAATTTCGGTAATGGCGGCGCGGCGATGACCTGCGCCTTCTCCAACCTGCCGAAGTTCCTCGACAACAAGGCGAATGAAGGCTCGAAGGTCACCGGCAAGATCGGCTCGATGCTGCCGCCCGGCCGCGTCATCGACGACAAGCTGGTCCGCCGCTCCGTGCTCTGGCTCAATCTCTCGGCCTCGATCTCGGCCCAAAGCCAGCATCCCGAAGCCTGCTACCTGCTGCTGCAGTGGCTGGGTTCCAGCCGGATCTATTCCTGGATGACGGCCAATCCGGGCGGCTATTTCGACCCGTTCCAGTTGGCGAACTTCTCCGATCCGCTCGTCCGCGAGACCTATCACGCCTACCACATGGACAATCTGCGCGAGGTCGTCGCCCGCACGGTGCCGACCATCAACTATCCGGGCGCGACCGCCTTTCACAACGCGCTCGACGAAAACCTCGTCGCCGCCTGCACCAAGTCGAAGACGCCGGAACAGGCAATGGCCGACACCGAGCGCGAATGGAAGCGGATTGCCCGGCGCATCGGCGAGGACAAGCTCCTCGACGCCATCCGCAGCAACAAGGCCTCGTGGCCGACGGTGCTCGATCCGGTCGTGACGTAGCCGAAAGACGCGAAGCCCCTCACCCCGACCCTCTCCCGCCAGCGGGAGAGGGGGCGCTTATCACAGGCCTCGATGTCGATGAAAAGCGCTGGCGAAAGAGCCCTCTCCCTCTGGGAGAGGGTTGGGTGAGGGCCTTCGGTCACAGGCTGAGAATTTGGAACCCCTTCACCTCTCCCATGGGGAGAGGTCGACGGCGAAGCCGGCGGGTGAGGGGGTAGGGAATTTTCCGGAGAGGACTCAACCCCTCACCCGGACCTGCGGTCCGACCTCTCCCCATGGGAGAGGTGAGGGCAGCAGCCTAGGAAACGAGTAGGCCGATGCGGCGTTCACCCGCCTTTGAAATCTTCCGTTATGCGGCGATCGCCCTTGCGCTCGCGCTGACGCTTCTGCCCATCCTCTGGATGGTGTCGATGGCCTTCAAACCGATCCCGGAATGGTCGGCGACGGGCGCCGACCTGACCTGGATTCCGCGTGCGCCGACGCTGGACAATTTCCGCTTCGTCTTCGGCCAGAGCACTTCCGACCTGATCGTCGCGCTCGAGCGCACGGCCTGGCGGCCGATCCTGGCGTCGCTGCTCTCGGCCGTGTTCGGCACGGTTATCGCCATGGTTTGCGGCACGGCCGCCGCCTATGGCCTGTCGCGTTTCGGCTCGGGCAAGAACCTGCCACTGGCGCTGATCCAGCTTCGTTTGTTCCCGCCCATGGCGGTGATGATCCCGGTCATGATCATGTGGGCCTTTCTCGGCCTGATCGATACCTGGTGGGGCCTGGCGCTGATCTACGGCATCGTCACGCTGCCCTTCGCCTTCTGGCTGATGAAGACCTTCTTCGACGAGATGCCGCGCGAAATCGAGGAAGCCGCCCTCGTCGAAGGCTGCTCGCGCTTCCGCGTCTTCATGAAGATCACCCTGCCGGTGATGCGCGCGCCGCTCGCCTCCTCGGCGCTGCTCGTCTTCATCCTGAACTGGTCGGACTATCTGATCGCGCTGCTGCTCACGACCAAAAACTGGGTGACGATCCCGGTCTACATGGCCTCGCTCTCGTCCTCGATGACCGGCCAGCTCTATGGCGCCAAGGCGGCGCTCGGCCTGCTCGCGGCAATCCCGCCCGTCATCCTCGGCATCGCCATCCAGAAGCATCTGGTCCGCGGCCTGACCTTCGGAGCGCTGAAGCAATGAGCGCGACCGAAACCCTGCCGGGCGCCGCTGAAGCCGCGCCGCGCACCATCCCGCCGGTCGACCGTGAATCGCGTCGTCTCGGCTTCCGCCTGACCCTGCCGACCCAGCTGCTCGTGCTGTTCATCGCCGGCTTCCCGCTGCTGATGCAGCTCTATATCAGCCTCACCGACTGGTCGCCGCTCGATGGCGTCGGCTGGTGGAAGGCGTGGGAGTCCTGGAACAGCTTCGCCAACTACACCGACCTGCTCGAGGACCGGCGCTGGTGGGGCGCACTCTGGCGCACTTTCATCATCATGCTCGTCTGCGTGCCGGCCGAGTTCCTGCTGGCGCTGGGCCTCGCCACGCTGTTCATGGACGACTTCCCCGGCAAGCGGATCTTCTACTCGATCCTGCTGATGCCGATGATGGTCGTGCCCGCGGTCGCCGGCTACATGTTCTTCATGCTGTTCCAGTCGGGCGGGCCGTTCAACGGCATCCTCTCGGCGCTGTCCGGCATGGACATCAAGATCGCCTGGCTATCCGATCCGACGCTGGCGCTGGTTGCCGTGATGATCGCCGACATCTGGCAGTGGACGCCGCTGATGTTCCTGATCTTGCTTGCCGGCCTGGTGGGCGTGCCGGAGGACCAGTTGAAGGCGGCCACCCTGCTCGGCGCCAACTGGCGGCAGCGCTTCTTCACGATCATGCTGCCGCGCATCAAGACGATCATGGTGATCGCGCTGGCGATCCGCGTCATCGAGATCTTCAAGATCTTCGACACGCTCTACATCATGACCGGTGGCGGCCCCGGCGTCGCGACCGAGACGATCTCCGTCTACATCTACAAGGTCACGACCCAGGACCTGATCTGGGGCTATGTCGCGGCCATCGCGCTCGTCATCCTGATCGCCCTTTCCGTCCTCGCCGTCTTCGCCATGAAGCGGATGGAAGCTGCCAAGAATGGGGGACGGGCATGACGACCATCCGTCTTGAAAACCTGGTGAAGCGCTTCGGCGATTTCACCGCGCTGAAGACCATGGATCTCGAGATCCGCGACGGCGAGTTCATGGCGCTGCTGGGCCCGTCCGGCTGCGGCAAGTCGACGACCATGAACATGATCGCCGGCATGGAAGACCCCTCCGGCGGCCGCATCCTGTTCGACGGACGCGACATGAACGGCGTGCCGATGGGCAAGCGCGGCGTCGGCTTCGTGTTCCAGAACTACGCGATCTTCACCCATATGACGGTTCGCCAGAACCTCGCCTATGGCCCCAAGATGCGCGGCATGAGCCGGACCGAGATCGACCGGCGGGTGAAGAACATCGCCGATTTCCTGCAATTGACGCCGATGCTCGACCAGAAGAGCGCCAAGCTCTCGGTCAACATCCTGCAGCGCCTCGCCATCGGACGCTCGGCCATCGTCGAGCCGGCGATCTTCCTGCTCGACGAGCCGCTGTCGAATGTCGACGCCGCCTTCCGCGCCGTGATGCGGACGGAGCTGAAGCATCTGCAGAAGCAGTTCAAGCAGACCATGGTCTATGTCACCCACGACCAGCTCGAGGCCATGACCATGGCCGACCGCATCGCCGTGATGGACCATGGCGTGCTGCAGCAGGTCGGTACGCCGCTCGAAGTCTACAACAACCCGGCCAACATCTTCGTGGCGAAGTTCATCGGCGCGCCGGGCATGAACCTGATCGCCGGCGAACTGGCCGAGACGGATCGCGGGCTCGCCGTCGATCTCGGGTCCTGGGGCGTCTCGCCGCCCTTGCCGGATGATCTCGCCGCGGCGGCGCGTGCCGCCGGCAGCCGGGCCGTGCAATATGGGTTCAGGCCGGAAGAGGCGACGCTTGGCCTTGAAGGGCAGGGGCTGCGCGCCCGCGTCACCTTCGTCGAGCGCATCGGCGCCCGCACGATCGTCCATGTCGAGAGCGGCCAGACGGTCAAGATCGTCACC